>Ga0099799_10170_pt1 | contig 19915 bp, 14 predicted proteins | sample Uncmet6_SortLC_1_FD_89033 | JGI IMG/M metagenome (GOLD analysis project Ga0099799, IMG submission 89033) | Marine eukaryotic communities from CALCOFI LINE 67, Pacific Ocean - CN11_C50_N6_SortLC_1 | ecosystem: Environmental > Aquatic > Marine > Oceanic | place: Pacific Ocean: Monterey Bay...
ATCCCGATGAAGAAATGACAGTCGACTTTCAGCCAGCTTGGGAAGAGCAAAATAATATTGGAGAATCTGATCTTGAAGAAGAAGTACTCATTAATATCGACGATATTCCCCGTGCAGATATCGTTGCTGAAGCTGAAGGTGGTGGCTCAAAGGAAGCATATTTTGACTTACGGAGCCTTCCTGTTAGTATGGCGGACGAAGTCTTTGGCGACGAAGACAAGCAAACAGAAAAGGCAGCAGCTAGTGGGAGTGATGAAGCAAAGGATTTGTGTGATTATGAGAGGGGGCCAAATGTTGATAGTGTCGAAGGGAGCAAGGAGCGTAAGCAACAGAAGAGTGGAAGCAAGTGCAACACGACGATGAAGGCAAAGAAACCTAAAAGACGAAGCAGGCGTAATGTGACAAAATCACCGAAACGACCGAAACGAGCACGCCATCTCGGTGTTGAAGACTCCGTAAATGATCTGATTTTCGAAGCATCGCACAGTTCTCAAGCCGTAGGGATTCTTCCCAGAGAAGCCTCCTCTGTTGGGAGAGAGCTTTTTGTTTATGTAGCTGTCCTTGCTATTATCGCGCTGGTCAAGTTTTGCTTAAACATGCTATAATAATTTCGTGCATACCGAATCTTTTTATGTGTTCGACAAGTGACACGACAAGTGAGTTCCGATACAGAACCGTCATGGTAGGACAAGGAGGCCCAGGTTGGTGGTATCGTATAGTTTGTAGACGCGATCATGTAGATATATATATATGTATTGCCAATGCTAACAATGGGGGTTGCTCTTTCTTCGTAATATACATAAATTTAGGAAATATTGTTAGTGTCCCCGAATTACTTTCAAGACTCGCGGATGGAAATAAGAGCAAAATTGTGTAATTACATCCATCCTCCCATGATTGGCTCCAATTCGCTACCGTCGCTGGTTTCATACGGTAGCACCCAAGCATCGATTGGGAACTCCACAGTGTTCTGGTTGATCACCCTGATCGAGTTCGCGCTGCCTGGCGTCTGGATTACTGCATAAAAGGGATTCTTGTATCCGCTCGACGCGTAAAGTTCAAAGATCTGCTTGACTTGGTTTGGTCCCTGCGTCAGCTCAATTTTAACCTTCATATTGCGCTCAACAGTTTTCAACAAGATCTGAACACTCTCAACCTCGGGTCCAAACGCGTACGAAGTAATTTTTCCTCCTTGGACCTTTTCAGGGATAGCCTGAGAGAGCGAGGAATATGCACTGTCGAGGCCTGTGTTCGCCACGGTTGCATCAAAGGGAAATTCCATTGTACCTGTGTTGAATACAGCTACTGTCTTCGGATGCTTCGGGGTTTCGATCACTGCGTGGATAGGGCGCAAGTTGCCATCCTCTGTATAGCACCTGAACTTTGTTGGAATATATGATGGTGTGTGCCAGAGTTCGACATTAGTATCCAGAGGACGCCCCTCGCTCCTGATTGAGAGCTGCACTCTCTGGGTCGTCTCCTCACCGATGTCCCAAGTCTTTAGCGTATTTCCCTGGACTTTCACGGAAGGAGAATTGGTCCAAATGTCTTCGGCCAGCGGACCGTTCGATGTACTGGATTCGGCAGATTCGGCAGAGTGCACTACAACTGGCGACTTTGCCTTAACACGCGAGAGGGGAGCCTTCCCTGGGATAGTGAAGGCAGCAATGCCGGACAGACTGAGATGTAAAGCACATAGTGCCAGGACTGCCTTGCCGTACACCATATCGGGCCTGCTTCGCTTGATATCAATAAAAAATGTGTGGATGGTGTTGTCCATCATATATGGTGTCACGCCGAGGAATGCAGCGCCGCTGCTGCAGCATGCTGCTGCAGCAGTCCCCGCCGTTACACTAGCTCTTCGCAAATAACGCTAATACGCTCGAACGACGTACAGCATGAATAGTGTTAGGTTTTTCCTTATGAAACTGAGTACCAATATAAAGAATATCAAATGCATGCATTTGGTATAGCGCTACTTTGCTTATTTCCGTCTGACGCACGCACGCCTCACTTTCAATGTGCGCTCTCCGCTCGCCAACGACGACGACTCAATCGAATCACCAATATTCCTACCCCTTGCAATCGTACGACTCATATTTTTTTTTTGCTCGTATCCCAAAATGTGACTCAGTCGCGGCTTTCTAACTTTTTTATTTCTTCCTGTTGCCCCCTAGCTGGCATGCAAGCGGCACAACTTCGACACATTTTGCAGTCAGAGAATGATGGCGCCAGTTCTTAAGTTGCTCTTGGCAGCGAAACTGATCTCGGTGTCGGTGGCCTTTAGTGCCATCGCGCCCACAGCAACTACCACGTATGACGCGCTAAAATCAGCTCCGCTTGTACGCGCGTCCGATGCCAAGCCGATTGCTCTGCCCACCCTTTGGCGCAGCAACACTCCCTTTGGAATCGCCGACGAATTTGCCGTCTGCGCGTTTCTGCGGCACTTTGGATGATTCCTATGCTGGGAGCACGCGTCGCAGCTACGCGACGAAGTTCTCCCAGCTGTCTCGAAAGTGGGCGGGAAGTTACTCTTCGTCGGGGTTGGCACCGCGGAAGCGGCGGAGGAATTTGCTACCCAGCTAGAAGTTGATCCTAGAATGTGCTTCGGCGACGATTCCGGTGTCGCTAGTGATACGCTCGGGCTAGCCAAGGGGATCAGGACAATGTGGAACCCTCCTGCAGTTGAATCGATGATGGGACGAAACGACCAAGAGTCCCTCACGGAACTTGGGGAGGCATTCAAGAGAGCCGCCGACAACATTGGGATTCAAAACTTGGCACCCAAAGATATCAACGATACACTCAGGCAGGGTGGAACATTTGTCTTCAAGGGTGACGAGCTTCTATATGAACACTATGATGCCAAGGTTGGGGCAAATTGTGACATTGAAAATGTTTTGGCGACTATCAAAGGGCGGTAGGTAGAGTTTTGTCCACCGTTGAAGCCCCAAATGGGAGCACTAACGAGGTCGAAGATTGTTCTATTTTTGCGCACCATTGAATGATGCAATCTGTGGGCTCGTCGCACACTCTTCAAGACGGCGAAGAGTCCTGCAGAAGCTGAAAAATGGCCAACAAATACAAACGTTCGTAGCTCTTCCTAATTACCATAACCGCACGCTCTAACCGTAATGCGATTATTAATACCATAAGCGAGTGGGTATGCAAGTCGCACCCAGTTCTCATATTAGTCGCGTGGGTATGAGTCGTACTCATATTAGTATCCCACCTTGCCGTACGCCGCATCAATGACGTTGGAGATGGAACTATTCAAACCATCTTCCATTGTTTTGCATCCGTCGCGCAAGAGCAGTTTAAAGTCTCGGACAAGACCAAGGCCAACGCGTTCCGTATCCCCATCATAATATTCCCCATATCCGTCTCCGTATCCGAGTACATGTCGCCCCCCTTTCCTCAACTCTTCCAGGAGGACCCTCCTGGCGTTGTTTGCGGCCCTCCCGAGGCTCCGATCGGCCCTTCCCACACTAGCCACCAGGGCCCTGAGGAGGATGTCGGACCTGTGCAAACGATTCTCCCGGGTACGCCGACGCTCCTCCCGCAGCTCATCCGCGTCACGCTCGGGGCGCTTCTTAGGGGGAGTGACAGGCTGGTAACGCACCGCGCGCATGAGGCAGTCCGAAATAGTGTCGGCATGGGCAGAGTAGTGGCAACCACTGCCCCCCTCCCCATCCCCGTCTCCTCCGGGTTTGATGTGGATGGAGCACGCCTCAAACCTTCGAGAGTAATCGGATCGCAGACCTTCCGCTTCCGCAGATGCGGCGAAGGTCGCGCCCTCGGGGACTTCGATGGACTGGGCCATGAGCTCGACCGTCGCATCCGGTACCCGCTCCTTGCCCCGCCGATGGGAGTTCCTTTCCAAGCAAACAGTAAGGGGGGTGTCAACGTACAGGACGGAGAATCCGATGGCGCCATGGCCTCGAAACTCACCGCCCCACTCGCCCCAGGAGGATACTACCCGCTGGCACACCCTGTGAACTTCTCTTCTCATGGAGCGGAGGTGGAAGTTGTCGTCGAGGACGACGAGTAAATGGCTGTGCAACGATGCGACGCCCTCCGCTGCCGCATCGCCATCGCCAACATTGTTGAAGTGTGATTTGAGCTCCGTCTCCAAAGAAGAGAGGGCGAGCCTTCGGCTCTGTCTCCAGGAGTCCAGGTCGGATTGATCGAACAAGGAGAGGACCCGCTGTGGTCGCTCCTCCTGCTCGGGCTGCGGTGGCGACGCTACATCACCCTCGTTGGTGGCGGCGGCGAGATCCCTGGCGAGGACGTCGTAGTCGATGAGGACTGAACGGCCACGGACATCCCCTCCTTCTCCCTCTTTATCAAGCACTACAGATGAATCCAAGAGGCTCCTGGCGAGGGTTGACTTTCCCGATCCGGGAAGGCCGCACATGCAGACCACCGATGCTGTCACAGGTACCATTCTTGGCAGGGGGGGGGGGGAACGGCCTGGGGCACGGATTGCTCGGCCGCCATCGCAGCCATCAGTTCGACCTGACGGACCACCACAAGTTCCGCCTAGAAGCGCAGATGTCGATAATCATGTATGTAAGAACACGAACGTTACGAGCCTGCTCTCGAGTACCCAAGTAATGACTACATCATGCATGTCCGATTCCTCTTCTGTCTTTTGTCCCTCACCACGGCGACAGGGGACGGTTTGCTTCCGGGTTGATCCGATCGGACGATAGCTTACACGTTTCTTTAACAGAACTCACCTAAACCCTACAAGCTCGTACTACTCTACATGCATGTGTATTTTTTGCGACAGACAGACGGTACCCCCCCCCCCCCCTCCTTGAGAAAACGGCCAAAAACTACGAGCGTATTGTACTCCCAAATCCGCAATTCCATGCATACGCAAAATAGTAGACAAAAAAATCTCACTATACGTATAAATACATGATGTAGTTGGTCTCAGTTAGATGTGTATAGAGTATTATTTATTTGTTTACTTCGAAACATATCATGTCTCTCACCGTGATTCTTCCGGTTATGCGTAGATTACACCAAGTGAAGACGATCCAAAATGTCGTCTTCATCCTACGTATAGCATTCAACATAGACCTAAATCTGAGATGCGCCAAAGGGCATAAAAATTGACTGCCCTGAACACGATGACCGAGATGCCGACAAGACACTGCTTTATCATTCCTACCCGAAAAGCTGAGCCAAGGAACTCGCCCCGCCTACCACTATATTGTAAACGCCGAAAATTGCCAGGATGACCATCCCTACCAGCATGGATCGAGAGACGGACCGTTCTAGCCTCTCCATCGCTCTATAGTACAGTAGGGGGGGGAGCACAAAGCCAGCGAAGCTGAGGCCCACACTACCGACGAGACCGCTGAACCTGGCGAAAGACCGGCTCAATGCTGTTCCCAGTATCACCGTCATGAGCGCCAAAAAAAGGCGCAACTTCCAGCTCTTCTTTTGTGAAAAGGCGGCAGTGTTGATCCCATCTCTTTGGTGCGATCGCTTCTGCTGCACTTCGTAGCTGTCACGCGGAGGGTGTAAGATTATTCCAACTCGTCCGGCATCATCGCCAATGTCACTGACACTGCCACTGGCGATGCTCTCCTCGCTTAGTTTGTTCCCCGGTGATCCGCCAACCTCCCCCCTTGTCCCTGCGTACGTCGCGCCCGGAGCGGTCATTTCCATCAACGGGGTATCACTGCCTCTGTGCCGCCCCGCGCGGTGTCTCCCCGTTGGGTTCTTTCGCTCGATACCGCGCCGCTTCCCCGCCCGCCAATCGGTGAGCATCACCTCTAGCATCTCGGTTGAGGGATAGAGCATAACGGGGATTGACAACACCATGGCAGCGCTCAGCGCGAGCTGGAGGGTCGCACGGAGGGATGGCGGTTGAAGGCATCCCGTGACTACGTCGCACTCCTCCTGGGTCCGGCCCGTACCCGGCCCACCCCCAAGTCCCCCGGCATATCCCACCGCGGCAAAGGTGAGGGTGACGGCCCCGTAGAGAAGAATTGCGGAGCAGACTACTTCTGTCCCCTCCGATGGGGTCCTCATGCTGTGGACAGTGGGTAGTGCGAGGTTGATCCCCTCGAGAGCGTACACGGCACTCCCCAGGAAAGCCCCGACACCGTCCCAGCCAAACTCCCACAGGTCGGTAGGCATCCGCCCGCTGCTCCCAGTGTATAGTTCAGATCCCGATTGGTCGCTGTATTGGTAGCTGGAAACTTGGCTATCTGAGGCGCGGATGGTCCCGATGGCGCTGTAAAGAGTGCTCCCGACTACGCCGATGGAATAAACTGCAAGGCCTAGAGCGGACACAGTCCACATATCCTGCAGCCATGTGATCTGCACAAGGAGTGAGACAATAGGCAGGAGTACCAGGCCGACCGCGCGGCGGTAGGCCATGACGTCGTCGTCTTCTTCGCCGTCGTCACCACCATATCGGTCGCTAAGATACCCGCCGAGATTCTCGCAAATTACTATGACGAGACCGGCCGTGAAAAGGATGTTGAGTGATATAATGGTCCATCTGGTGACGGTGGCCATGACTGGGCCCAGGAGCAGATCGGATAGGTCGCCGTAGGTGACGAGATGACATGGGAATGATTGCCTGGCCTTGTCGGCGGGGGCTACGAAAACCCCGATATCGACATCCGTATCCGCATCGGCGAGCTCACCAGCACAGTCGTGAAGGTTGTATCCGCCCGCGCCTTCTCTGGCGGCCTCCCTGGCCCGAAGAAGTAGGTGGCACGAGAACGCACACGCCACGGCAACCGTAGCGTAGATTAGGCCCCCCCAGGGGGAGCCCAACATGACCTAGGCCGGAGGGGAGTGCCAAAAGCCCTGCGCCGAAGAGGGATTTGAAGAAGGTAAGAAAGGCCAGAGACGAGGAGGCCTTGCGAGAGCTGCTGCTGCTGCCCCCAGCACCGCTGTCGGGAGCGGTACCGTTGGAGTCCATCTTCCGACGATGCCAATAGTAAGGAACAAGGAATTCGTAGGACCCCCCCTCCCCCGAGAATGAGAAAACAACGATTTTTGAACTTTGGCATACTAGCTAGTACTACTAGCTATTATTAATACATTACGTACTTGATGAATATGTTACGTAAAAATTCAAGTACTTGGACATAACAATTTTTTGCTCTGTCAACAGAGGGCTCAAACGGAAGGCCCAACCAACAGAGAGAAAAGCTTCGGCGTTATAGGTTAAACTAAACTATAAAAACGATGGATAAGGAATCTATACATTAGATTGGCAATATAATGTACTTTCCTAAGCCTCCCCCTTCCCAAACTCCTCCCTGAGCTGACTCCTCAGGTACGTCCAGGCCTCTCCCCGGGCATAGTCGGAGTCCAAAATGAAACTTGAGGGAACTTCCACCGAAGCCCACGCATCGCCGGCCGAGTCCTCCTCAGCCAGCATCCCTTCGATCTCATTGTCGGTGAACTGCACGTAGTTAAAGAAAAATTTGAAATCGTCAGGATCGACGAGGGCATCATCGCAGGCGTCCATTGCGGCGGCCAATCCTCCCTCGCATATTCCGGAGTTGCCAATGGCTTCGCCTGTGTGGGCCTCGAGGGCGCCACCTGCCCCCCCCGTGAGAGTGTAGGAGGAGGGCGGAATCGTTGCCAACGTCGCCGCCGCGGAACAGAATGTTCTGCGCCAGAGCCCCAACAACCGAGCCTCCCCCCATCTCGCCCATGGTGAAGGCGGTCTTTGGTCAAGGTTGCAGGAAAATTCAAAAGATAATAATTAAATGAGAAATCATATGCGAAGCAAGCAAGGACGCTAATGAATGCCTTAGATCCATGTTGTACTCACCGGGTGGTCGATGATGACGCCGCGTGTAACGTACTCGTCGTACTCGTTAAGGCCCATGGCGTAAACGAAGACGGCCGACTTCATCAGGAAGTGGGACTGTTCATGCTTGGGAGCCAGCAGTACGACGCCGGGCCGAACAATGGCGCGAGGTCCCCGCCCTAGGTAACGGATTGGAGGCGGTCTGCTAGGGTCTATGTTGGTCGGGGGCTCGTCTCTGCGCTTCCCGGATCCTTTGGGATCAAGGGGGAGACTGGACATGGACAGGTAGGAACAGGGACTGTTTGCTGGACGCGACGAGGCAAATCTTGGGGCGGGTGCGGTGAATGCTCGGGTACAGGAAGCAATTAAGAAAAGCAGGACGGCAGAGGAAAAACCTGCTTTCGGGGACGAATCCGACATCATGTTACTTGTCCTCCTAAAGTTGTTTCGGCGGGAATGACTCGACCCACGAAAAATATCATCACTACAATGGCTTCCATTTGCCATCGGCCGATCCAACATATCGACGTTTGTTGCGGGAGTCTGATCCGATGAGCTTGTGAAACCGTCAATAGTTTGTGCGTAGTGTGGCTCAATCCCTGAGCACACAGAAGGAGCTGTTCGGCTGCTTGATGGATCGCAAGATCGCATGGACGGCGCAAGGTTGGGGGGAGGGAATTCATAGCACCGCGTGCGACCACCGCTTGTGGCAAGCGCGTGCCGCGACAAGCGCGTGCAGCGCGAATCACCGTCTGTCTGTCCGCTCTCCGTGCTAATTCACCGACAAAAATATCGTACTTCGACTCGTAGTATCTCTACTCTAGTGGTATGATATGCATACTTCTAGTACTATGCATACTCTACTAGAGTAGCTATATGCATACTACGACGTAGTTAATCTAGTAGTACCTTCCGTACTTCTAATTACTATTTGTACTAAGAGTACAGACGTATAAGTACTAGATAGGTCCCCACATATTTTATTACTAATAGAGTACTAGTAGGAGTACATGCTCGTACTCATATATTCCTACTCCTCGAGTAGTAATCGCTAAGCTTGTTATGTACATAATGCACTCGTGGTAAAAAAGTTCCACAGCGCCTCGATCATCAAACGCATGATCTAAGCAAGGAAAGACTGAACCTAAGCACGCTGTTCTTCGACCCTTACTTGGAAATTGGCCTCGATGTCCTTAAGCAGCTGAAGCCTCACTGAGTACGTCCCAATCTCCTTGATGTCGTGCGGCACCTCTTGATCGTCCTCATCTTTGACGCCAATAATCTTGACCTTTCCAGTCAGTGCGCCCTTGGGAATTTCCCCCTTCAGCTCACTAAGGATGTCCTTTGGGCCAACCGAACCGAAGAGGCGACCGTCAGGCCCCGATTTTACGGTAAGGGCTATCTCCTTCCCCTCGACATGCTCCTTCACCTCAAGGGCGGCATTGAGAGCTTTGGTTCGGGCAATGTCGGCCTCCTTTTTCTGAGCTGCCACCTCCTCGTCACTAATGAGCTCAGCCGCACCGCCGGGCTTCAACTTGTTGTTATAAAAGGCCGGGGCCACAAAGATGATGTCTCCGATCTGAAATAAGGGAACATTGTGGACATTGTGGACAAGATCCAAGAGGAACGAGGAGGCCGTGAGAAATGGTCAATGTGATGTCGGACGTATGAGGTTTTGGCATCCAGCCCGAGATAAGATTTTTCAACGCATGAATGGCATTAATATACTCTAGCCGGCGTGACGCGGTCGCTACGGATATTGCCAGTAGCACCCGAGGCACTCACCGATCCCGTCCCCTCGACATATTTCAGAAGCTTGACCTGGAGCTTGCTGCTCTTGGCCCCGCCTGCCCCCCCCCCCCCCCCCCCCTTCTTCTTGCCGTAGAGAGGTACACACCGCAGGGCGCGCTGGGTCGATCCGTCGAGGAGTGCGCAGACGGTCGATGCCGAGGATCCGTCGGATCTGGGCGACAGGAGGGTCGGCCTGGCCGCCGGAACCCTAAGGGCGGTCTGGGTGGCTGGACTGAAGCCACCCACATGTCGAAAGGCGTGGGAGGTGCAGACCGCGGCAAGGACGAATCGCCATACCGCCCCTGCGGGAATAGGAACGGCTCGCTTTGGCATCGCGGCTTGGTAGGGTAGACAGGGAGGCTTGGTGGCCCGGTACAGCGCAGGGGGACGACTGGAGGATTAATTTTTTGAGTGTCACATCAGATTTTTTTGTCTAATATTTTGCGTATATATATAAATATGCATGGTATTGCGGATTTGGGAGTACAATAGTTTTTGGCCGTTAAAAAAAAAGCATGTCCGCCTACTGTATGCATACTCTAGCTAGTAGGAGTATCACTACTCTAGCTAGAGTACTCTAGAGTAGCTCCATTTACTGCATATGAGAAACTTACGAGTTGTAGCCAACTATGCACACTGTAGTTCAGCTGGGACAGCAGTACTACGAGTCGTACTACTTTAGTGCTACATGCTGTGTACTTTTTTACGAGCTCGTAATAAATAAATGAATATGCACAGCTGTATGCATAATATGATGCTAATGTTCATATTAGCTAGTACATGACTCATATGTATATTATACGAGCTCGAACATTGCAGATGGAGACTTTAGCTAGTCTCCTACGTATGTGGCTAGTTTAAATACAAAGTACATACAACATGTATGCATGTACAACTACTAGCTAGTACACCACGTGGTGTAGTATGTAGGTATATTTTAGAGACCGAGCAACCCCCGAAGCAGTTTAGACGGCTCCTTCTATTTCACCCAAACCCAAACGCGGCAGCGGCATCCCTTCCCCGTTGCGGGCACAGGACCGCCCTGGTGCTGCTCGCCTGAGAAGTGGGCCAGTGCTGCAAGACTTGCGAGTAGAGCCATCTCCTAGCTAGGCGTTGCCGTTGGGAGGCCCGCTACGAAACCTAGCTTGAATTTTTCGTCACCGGGCCCAGCAGAGGCAGAGGACGTCGGGGTGCATCGGGAGCCCCGTGTTCGGGGACGGCGCCTGCGCATCGTGGCGGTCGGCGGTCGGCAGTCGGTGGGGGGAGCGGAGCAGATCGAGCTGGGCCTTGGACGCCCAAGCTCGAACTTTTAACGCTCTTCCCTGCGCGGCCCTCGGCGGCTGCGCGGGCCCGCCCGCCGACCATGGCCAACCGCCGATTCCAGGGGGCGGCGGCGGGAGAGTTCGGCAATCGGCCGCCCCACCCTCCCGGTGGCCGCGGCTATGATAATGGCATCAACTCCCTGCGGGCTATGCAGCCTCCCATCCTCCCTCCGTCTCACCTTCCCAATCGCTCCCTCATGGACGATGAATCGACCATCGACAACTCCACAGTGCAGGGGAGCCAGGGCGGAAGCGCGATGGGATATGGCGCTGGAAGGGGCGGCGCCAGTGGAAGTGGAAGTGGCAGCGGAGCTGGGGGCGGGGGCAGTAGAGGTGGAGGCAAGGAGCAGTACATGCGCATCATGCACAGCTACCTGAGCCAGGAAAGCCACAATCCCCTCACCAAGCGCGCGGCAGCTAGCGTCATCGTAGACGCAACCAGCAGTGGCAATGGGAGAGGCGGTCCAGGTCCGCGAGCCCAGGAAGCGCCAGCGTACGATAGTGAAAGTGGGAAAGGGGGCGGGGGCGGGGAGGGAGGTGGGAATGATCGCGCGCCTCGCCTCCGCTCTCTCGCGGACACCAACTCGGCCATGGACAACTCTTACCTCGACAATGAGTCCACCGTGTCCTCGCTCTCCTCGGGATCGGGTAGGAGAGCGGCCTATCGCAGCCTCGTTCACTTCCTCCCTAGCCTGCTCCCGCCTCCGAGCAGTTATGGCTACCAACCCCACGATCAGATCGAAGGGTTGGACAAGGTTGACGTTGCCAACGTCGACGCCAATGCCAATGCCAACGTAAATGCCAATGCCAACGTCAACGCGAAGTCCATCACCGGCGCGGACGGAAGGAACACTGGGGACGGATCGAGCTCGGACAGAATAGAAACTGACAGCTGGGAGCAGGCTCCCCCGGGCCATCCCAGCCACGACGATACCGGTAATAATCCTGCTGCGGGCGACGGTTCCAACGGGAACCGAGCTGGAGGGTTCCATCCCTCCCCCCCGTATCCGCGGCAACCTCACGAGCAGGAGGCTACTGATGCTGCGAGGGAGGTACTGGAGCGTTCCTGGGAGAAAAGAGGCATGCCGACGAAGGGGGGTGACGAAGAAGGCGGCAGTCCCGGCCGCTCATTGGAGGCCGGCGAGGCTCGGTCGGGCGAAAAGGGAAAACTTGGTGGCGTGGCGTCCAGGGTCGCCCTCTTTGAGACCAGCAATGGAGGAAGCCCATCACCACCTCTTATGCCGCAGTCGCGGCCCAACGCTGGGCGTGTAACGTCGAAGGGCTTGGTAAGTACCTCTCCGGCTCCCTCCACAACGATAGAAGAACAAGAAAGAAGGGAGGAGGGCATGCGGGCCGCTGACGTAGAGCTAAGGCAATCTCCGCTGCAACTCGAATCAACACTCAAATCAGTCTTCCGTCAGCCTACTAGCGGGAATCGGGTGCGTTGGATCTCGAACGATATTCGCAATGTGCAGCAATTTTATGAGCATCTCCCACCCAGTGGCAAGGCCCTATTTCCGGCCCGGAGTGGCAACAGCAGTCGGAGCAGGGCGAGTGCTGCACTGAAACAACGGCACATTGCTAGCGGTCCTTCTCCACGCTCTAACCCGACCTCTCCGACTCTGGCATCCGCTTCCCAAGATGATCATCATGACGCCCACGACGTGAGAATGATCAAGACCGCAGAAGAAGAAATGGGACATGCGTCTTTGTCGCGACGTGATGAGGAATCTCTTGAAAACAACTACAGCCAAACCATCGATCACCACCGTGAGCTGGATGGGCCCCCGCCGGCAGACGACACGACATCGGATACTGGCTACTTATACACCGAAGGAATACGAGACGGCGCTGTGCGCGACGATGATTCCTTCTCCATATGCATGGCCGATGTGGAGCTCGTAGGAGCAAAGGAGTTGTCGCTTGCGCTCACTCAAAGTATTGAAACAATTATTGATCCTGAGGCCCTTGTCATGGCGGCGCTTTCTGACTCCATACGCGCGCTGGAGTCGCAAGCAAAGCGTCACAGAGGCGTGGACTTTCTTTCACGGAGGGCCGAGCTGGGGCATTCTGCGCGAAGCCGGCGTGGCGAGCAGCTGCGCGAGATCGACGACATCATGGAAGACGTAGTGCTCTGTCAAGAGATAGCCCTTGATAAGCTCGCGATCGGCGACTACGATGGATCCATGTCAGAGCTCATGGACGTCATTACGAAATGCGAAGACGGCGTGTACCTCTTTGACGACGAACGGGTTCAGGATCAGCTCACTGGCACCATTATGCACAATATTGCAGTATTGCACATGAGACTGGGCATCTTTGATATTTGTCCTGCTCTATGGGACGAGGCGGTGCTGACGAGACGCGATGCCGATCCCGAGTTAGGCATCTTTCAGCTTGATGTGGCTACCTCGCTCAACGAGATGGGCATTGCTCTCTTTGCTTGCGGGCAGTTTGATAAAGCTGTTCGGGCCTTTGCTGACGCCATCTACATCCACCAAGAGGTTGGCGAGTCGAACGGAGACGGTCTCGCTGCGGCCATAAATAATATTGGTTTAGCTCATTTTGCCATGGATTCGTTTGACAAGGCTCTCGATGCCTTCGATGAATCGCTGCAAATGTATCGAGTCGCCATGATGTCGAGAAGCGACGAAGACGCGAATGGATTGGTTGAAAATGAAGATGATGACGGTGCCCTTGCCCAGAGCCTTTTACTCGGCATTTCGACAGCGCTGTGCAATGTCGCATACGTCCACTCGGTGCAAGGGGCAAATCAGAATGCGAAGGAATCCCTAGGAGAGGCGCTCGAGATCCAAGATGCCGTTCTTGGGGCCGACGATCCGAGGATCAAGGCGAGTCTTTCTTTGTTAGCACAAATAAGCGGCCAATCATACAGTCAAGGTTTTGATCGCCATTCGGTTTCATCCTTCTCTGAGGATCCAAAGACGCAAAATCCCTTCAGAGACCATTCGGGGGAGGGATTTGGAAGTGATGACCGAGTGTCAGATTTTGATCCATTCGGAGATGATGGCGGAGATGGAGCTGTTTCTCCTGCTAGACATGAATATCGATGATCGACAATCTAGACAAAGTAAAGAACTTACTTCTACTTGTCAAGTCGCCATCACTATATCTCGTAACTTAATCATACATACTAAACAGTACATCCCCCGTAGGAAACATTCGACAACTATACGTCCCAGCGAAGGACATCCTTATTAGCTCTCTGCTGCCTTGCGATTCTCGTACCGCTCTTGGCGGTTTTTCATGGCCTCGCGTAGTCTCGGCAAGTAGTAGTCGGAGACTTTTTCGTACGAGTAGCAATTGTACTTCATTCCATCCTGATCGCTCTCCCCAAACTTGCTTTCGTCGTAGTTGGGCACTGGGAAACCGACCCGGCATTTCTTTCCATGGCTTGCCTTAAAATCGGGCTGGCATCGTTCCCTCCAATCGACAGAATCCCTCGGAACCATGGTCTTGCTATGAATCATGACGGCCTCGTCTTTCTCGTTTGCAATACGTTCCGTCGACGCGTCAATGTTGGTACTGTCGCAAGCCTTGCCACGAAGCTTGAGGCTTTTGCACGATTCTACCAGACCCTCGGTGATTGTGGAGTAATGGACAAAGTGAGAGAGGACGTAGCTCGGATTGTAGATTTGCTTCTTAGCGCGCGTGGACCAATGCGGCTTCGGCAGGTCTTCAACGTCGCAGTTGTAAGTTTCAAGAAAAAGGCGGTCCGGAGATTTCTGAAGACACTGGGGGTTGGCTTCAGATCCGCACTTTTCGTCGTCATGATAGGGTAGCATGTAATTCGCATTTGGAAGGGCTCTAGTGCTCTTGAAGCCCAAAATCTCAGTTCCGCCCTCTTTCGCATCTCTTAGCAAGTCTTTCAGGTTCGAATATTTACCCATTGGTACGATATATTCGTCAGGATCAATCGCTGCGACCCACTCGGAGTGCGACCCGTATCGCTCGCGACAAGATGCTTCGGCAGCATACTGTGACGAGCGTTCACCCGTATTTTCGTGAGCTCTTAATTGAGAGAAGGATGTTGAGACGGAACCAAATGAGTGTTGAGTTCAATAGAGAAAAGAAGATTATAAATGCGACTTTCTAAATGAAGCCACATCCAACAAAAAAAGAAACCAAAGTTTACTTACGGGACATTGTTGTTGCAAGGCCGGGCAGGCCAGTTTATCCTCGTCACTTCGGAGGAGCTGAATCTAGCGAGTGTTTCACTCAAGTCAGTCTCCTCTGTATGCGCCCCAGTATTGTCATAAACATAGATGTGATCCATGCCAACCATGAGATTGAACTCTATCCACTCAATTAGACGCTCGGTGGTGTCAGATATGGCGTTCTCGTGTCCTCGCGTTGTATAGCTAGCGCTTGCCCATAGACAACCAATAATCGTGTGCTTCTTTTTTGTTGCCGAAGACTCGTTTCTTCCAGCTTTCTTGCTCTCGTCGAAGTCGTCATCGTCGCTTTCGTCGTCATTGTTGTTCTCATCGCGCACGGCACTGGCAACTGTCTCTACTATCGAGGCCTTGCCCCCCCCCCCCCCCCTGATATTGGAGGCGGAGGTTTGCAAATGGGCACATTGGCCCAACGCCCACTGGCCTCGATTCTAGGAAGGACATTGCGATCGCCCCATCGCGCCCTGGCGTCGAACCCAAGGTCACCCCTCTTCTTCCCCATATATTTCGACCATCCGTGCTTATCCCCATGAAGGCTCCCATATGCCTTCGGATCACCCGCGAGGTCTTCTGTGAAGTATACCTCCTGGACTCCGAAACGAGGGCTGGTCCGTATTGGTACCAGGTCGAGATGAACGAGCGGTGTGCCGTCTGATAGAACGGTATTTCCGCTAGAAATGGCGGCCGCAAGTCCCGGGACGTCTGGAACTGGGCAATCAAACCTTTGACTAGAGAGCCAGAATTGGGGATTGTCCTTCCCTTTGGGAGTGAGCATGCTGGCGAAAAGTAAAGGAATAAACAGAGAGAGAATGAGCCACGAGAAGAACAATACGCAACCAAAGAAATTGGTCAGAAATTGGTCATCAGCTAATGGTTGTACGAGTTGCTACAGTCTGTGAATGGGCCCGGTTCGACAAATTTGCCACTCACCTGTGGTAGGTCGCCTGAAACTTTCGGTAATTGGCGAATTCGTAGTTGATGGGAAAGTGCGACAATGTGTCGCCGAGGAGGACCGACCTAGGCTCGCCGTTGCCGTTACCATCGTCGTCCTCCTTGTTTACCAAGGTCTGACGGAAGCGACAAATGAAGCGTGTGTATTGTCCATCCGGGTCACCTTCGTCATGGGGCGCAAGCCGGAACCGGGGCGGGGTTTCTCCCCGTACGTCCGTTGTGTTGGTATCACCATCACCAAGGGCTGGGCGCCACAGCTGGGGAGCCAGCTCGTTCGCCTGATGATCGGTTATACGTTGGACAGAGATTGGCTGCATGATAGCGACCTGGGGCTCAAGCCTTTCAAGATCTTTGAGGAAGCGATTCCCCGTATTGCACCGGCGTTTATTCTGTGCAATGAAGTGGACCATCTCACCCGTACGGGAGGGGAAGACGTCGTGGATCCATGGCAGGAACGGATCGGCGTTTACGGGGCAGTGCACAGCATCCAAAAGAGGATCCTTGATGGGCTCTCGGTTGTTGACGTTAGTAAAGAGGGGTTTACCGTCCTTGGACAGCTTCATCCCCTCATCGACAGGCCATCTGGCGGGCAAATCAGAGCATGTCTGGACATTAGGATACCTGAAGACGTGTAGATCATCGGGAGTTTGCGTCCGGAGCGGTAGCGGCAACACGAAGCGTGGGGGAAAGCCTTTCGACGTCTGGTCGTTCTTGTCTCCCTGATCGTACGGGATGGATGCATTTCTATCTTGCATGGTGGGCTCAATGTAGGCTGAAAGGGACCGCCGGAGCTTTTCGGGTCCGATCTTTGCCAGGTACCTCTCGGCCCGCAGCTTGGCGCTGACAAACGGGGAGATTTCTCCCCTTTTAACTCTGCGAGTTATTTTGCGAACTTCTTGTCGTTCGTCAGTAGATCTGCGCGTATCGGCGCCCCCGCCGTCCTTGCCCCTCCCGCGAAATAGATTTCTCACCATACCGACCGAACTCCTGCCCCCTCCGTCATTCCCGGCATCGGCCGCCCCACCCAGTTTTTGCCGCAGGTAGCCCTCGACGGTTCGCTCGGCTTCCTGTAGGGCGTTATAGGCACCGCTGCCATAACCGGCCGTATAAGCATTGGACGCGCCGCTTCCGCCGCCCGCCTCCACAGTAGAGTCAAAGATAGCAGGGAGAACCTCCGAGACTAAAGGGACTGTGCGGATATGCATCTCGTTGTGAAACCTGACAAAGACATACGCCGCCCAGAGGCTGTAGAGGGCGAGGATTGCCATGCCGCATCGAAGGAGGGCCGCGGCCGTCCCAGGCAGCTGCAGGGCCATGCTACAACTACGGTCAGAATTTTATCACAGCCAGCGTGGGGGCGGGGCTAACGCAGGAAATCTAGGATACGGTTCTGCCGCCTGCATTGCAATTTTTATTATTATTTATTTCCTTATGTATCCCTAAAACTGGTCGGTGAGAAGTTAATAGTTGCTAGCTACGACGAGCTAGCTAGCAAGTATGATACATACGAGCTCGTAGTATGCATTTCTTTCTCTTTCTTCTTTTTCTGTCTGTATTATGCATACATACATATTCTATTAACACATGCACGTTTTTCCATTTCAAATTAGTATTCTAATCCAATTTCTATGCTGCAGGCAGCCTGTTCCTTGCTCCCACCTAGAACGATTCGCTCAACACGAGGCCAGCGCGGGGAATGCCGACGTCACCCGTGGATGGAATCAAGCCAGGAGGACCGAAGGGAGATATTCCGTCGTTATCCGTGGATGGAATCAAGCCTGGAGGACCAAAGGGAGATATTCCTTTGTTAGAGGGAGGGCCAGATGCTTGCGCCATTCGGCGCTCGTCTATGGCGCGATCGAATACGTCCTCACGCCCCACCTCCTCAAAACGTCCTCGAAGGATGCTCATCCCCACCAGCTTTCCCAACTCTTCAGCGCACTGTCCAGCGGAATGGACTGATAGCTGACTCGCACCAGAGCCAGAGCGGTCGGCATCGATATTCACTGCGAGCAAGTCAATGAAGAGGTGAAGATATCTGCGTTTGAATCTGTTCTTGCCCAGGGCGTTTGCCATAACCGGCAGCTGCCTCCACAGCGTCGTTCGCAGGTCATCGCTTTGGGGAAAGTGCTTCACACGGCAAACATCGGCCAGCTCGGTAAGAAGGGGAAGAAGGACGTCGTCGGAAATAGTGACTGTGGCGCCCTCCACGTTACCGGTGCACTTGACGCACATTTCACGGATGAGGTAAATGGCGCCGTCCGTCTCCTCCCAAAGGGCCTTCTCCCTGGTGACGGCACACGAGCTGCACCCAATGCGACCTGCCCCTCCCTTCCTTAGCTTGGGCGCGAGTGATCCGCAAGAATAGAGCTGCGAGTTGGTGTGAGCGTCAATGTCATTCTGCCTGCGTTTGTATTCCTCGCGCGTCATCTCCGCCTGGTTCCTGGCCGAGGGGATGTTCTTTTGCGCGACCGCAAGTATCTCATCGAACATAGGCTTGCCATAAGCAACGATGGCATCGCCGAGCGCCACAGCAGCGTTCTCTCTGCAGGACCAGATTTGATCCGTCAGCTGCTCCGTCCAGCGCTCGAAGAGGGTCTTGAGCTCAGGCTCGCACTCCTCCGGATAGGCGCGGCAGAAGATGCCGCAGGCCAGGCACGCCTCGTCGCGGACTGGCCAGGACTCGTCGTGGAAGCACATGAGGAGTGCCTGAAGGAGGACTGGAACGTATGGGGATAAATAATGCGAATAGGTGGGGTGGGAACCGATCTTGGAGGCTAGCTCTGCAACGGCCTGGCAGCCAGCCTCCCTAACGGCATGGTTGTCGGCGTCGCACATTTTGCAGTAGTAGCGGCAGACAGGCCCGGCACACTCAGCGACACGACCGAGACCATCGCCCCCAGCAAAGACAATGCGCCAGGTCTCGTGAGAGTAGATCTTGACTCCCTGGGCGAGATAGAATCTGTTGAGGCACATGCGGGGAAGGAGCACGGTGTCTAAATCGTGGAGAGAGGAGGTGGCCTGGTCTGATTCGTGCTCCATGAGGGCGACCAGAAAGACCCGCGCCAGGACCGATCCTGCCATACGGACCTGACTCCAGTTGTCGGAGAGGGAAATCTTGATGACCTCTACGAGGACGCCTCGCAAACCCGAGTCGGCGGAGGAAAGCAGAGCCATGGAATCACCGCCACCACCGCCATCGCCATTGCGCTCGTTCTTGGAGACTGTAAGAACAACGGAGACAATGATCTGCTCGAGGACCTGGATAGCTGCCGCCCTCACGTGACGGTTGACGTGGTCGATGGAGCAGAATGTAATTGCGGCAAGGAGGGTCTTAGGCCGCTCCTCCTTCGCTCCCCCCGCCCCCGCATCTGTGAGGGTCCGGCCCTCTTCCTCCACGTACGTGCTGCCGCAGCCGTTGATGTAGGCAGCGATTGTATGCAGATTCGTCTCCAGGGATCTCCAGCCGGTCGTATCGTCGAGCGTACCCTCGGAGGACTTGGATTTGTTCTCGGTGTCCCTACCCATGGCAAGCTGCTGGAATAGCGCGCGTACGGTGTGCCGGTAAAGGCCGCGCCGCTGCGCGGACAATTCCGCGGCGGCGGCTGACACCGAGTGGGGAAGGCCGCGATTGACGCTTACGCAGTACCTCGCATGCGACCCGACGCCCTTCGCAACGAGGGAGCGGACGCGGGGTTCGGAATGCTCCATACGTTCCCGGCAGACGTCGAGGAGCGCCGCGCAGAAGGACACGGTGGCGGAGAGGTCGGCGTCGATGTCTTTCTCATCTCCGGCGGCGGAGACGGCGGCAGCATCGCTTGCCGACGCCGTCGCCGACATCGACGGCACTCGGGGGC
>Ga0099799_10172_pt1 | contig 19909 bp, 15 predicted proteins | sample Uncmet6_SortLC_1_FD_89033 | JGI IMG/M metagenome (GOLD analysis project Ga0099799, IMG submission 89033) | Marine eukaryotic communities from CALCOFI LINE 67, Pacific Ocean - CN11_C50_N6_SortLC_1 | ecosystem: Environmental > Aquatic > Marine > Oceanic | place: Pacific Ocean: Monterey Bay...
CGTGTTCTCAAACAACTCACCAAAATTGCCACTTCGGCTGCTGAGAAAACTGCTTCGACTAATTCGTTGATTGTTTCGGATGAAGGTGTTTACAATATTGGTACTTTAACTGAAGCGAAAGCTAACTTCAACGATTCGTTCTTCGCTGGTTCTAAAACATCCTCCGAGATCTTAACCGGTGCCGTTTTCTCGATGATGGTAAAAGCTATCTTCGTTGATGCTGACCTCGACATGAAAAGTGGTAACTTAGACTTCTCCGTCGGCTCCCTCCGTGCCACCAACATCTTTTTCTACACTGACAAAACCAGTACCTTAGTTACACCTAACCCTAACCCTAACTCGGAGGTTGGAGATGTTGTTGAAAAAACCCTTAACGCCTTCAACAGTACCTCTACTGCCGGTACTTGGTCCGACGAATGTGAATACTGGTCGTACAGAACCGAAGAAGTTTCTTCTGAAGAAACCTCTTCGGTTCCCTTCGTCGCCGGTGACTACATCTGGTGCTTATACAGTTTAAGCGTCAACTTCGTCCAAGAAAACTCTGAAGGTGCCAACCCTGTCACCTACGAAACTGGTGATCTCAATGCCATCACCAGCAACGGTACTCAAGTTTCCGCTTCTGCGTTCACTCCTTTCACCAATGCGACTGTTGATCTCAAATTCGCTCTCCAATGGTGTCTCTATTAAGTTACTTAATATATCTATATTACTTAATAAATAGACCAATTTTTTTTTGATTACACAATTATTATAATTGTATAATCCTTAGTAAAATTTTTCTTTTGATTATATCATCTTTTGATTATATCATCTTTTGATTATTCAGTTATTATATTAATTCGTGTAAACCACCCCAATAGAATGATGTCGTGGCAACTAACGTAATATAACCAAAATATTATCGCCAAATTTATGTATGCCTACAAAAACCGAATCGTGCATACAAAATGCATTGGTGTATCCTATTTTTTGTTATCGTCTTACGAAAAATAAAAAAAACGCTCCGTACTTTAGTGCGGGAGGATGTCATTAAGTACATAACTATCAACTAATCAAAACTAAACAATTTCTACTTCATTTTCTAAGGAATGTACTTTACAATTTATTTTAAATCCAAATGTTGTTTGGACAGATAAATTCATAATAGACCCCTGACTAATATTTATTTGATTTGTATTCAAATCGAAATTTGTATATGTATTTACTGTATCGTAAATTTCTATATTTTTTTCAAAATGTATATTATTATTGTTTGCTATCTTTGTAATAATATGTTCATTATTTTCAAGGAAATTATTTATATTATCATTGTTAGTTATTAAATGCTTAAAACCAATTCTATTTCCAACATGAAGAAAATCATTATAAATATTTTCAGTTGTTTTAACAATTAGTTCATTGGCTGTTTCGGTAATATCTTCTATTTCATATACATCTTTTATCTTTTTCAAAGAATTACCGTTTGAACTTAAAACTCGAATCGTTAATTGATTTAAAGAACCAATTGGTGTTTCGCCTTTCCACCCAACAGAAGCAAATGCTCCTGTGCCTCTTGTATTAAAAGAATAATAATAAATATTTGATGTAGTCGATTCTGACCATTTTTTGTCACGAAGTAACTTTACAAAAGAACGTCTGCCTAATTCTGAAGTCGATTCATAAATATTCGATACTTCATCTATTTGAAGATATAAAAAAGGATACCTATCCAAATCTCCTTGCATAGAAGGAATAATGATATGAGTTAAATTTATCCCCACAACATTCCTAAAAGTATTTGGTGTTGATATTCCATTGAACGTATTCGAAGCTCCTAAATTTACAATAAAATCATAAGGAGTATTAGATTTATCCAATAACCAATTATTTCTATCACCACTATTTACATCTAATTCTTTTTGTATGATAATTGTTTTTTTTGGAATATCTACAGATACAATTCTTTTTTCAATATCTTCTTTCAAAAAATCTTGAGTCTCAATGTCATTTTCATTTTTTGATTCTATTGAAATACTTGTAAAACTATTATCAATATTCCCATCCTCAATAAATATATTTTGTAAATCAATAACATCTTTTTTTTTGACTTTATTTTGTGAATTCTTTTCCTCATATTTTCTAAAATCCGGTATTGTATTCGCAATAATCGGTATGCAATTTATCAGTAGATTTTTATTTAATTCATCAAGAGAATCATTCTCTGAATTAGAAAAAACATTAACCATAGATTCATATAATATTTCTCTTGCATTTATTGAAAGATCATTCACAGATATTTTAAATCTGTCATGTATATCCTCTTCTATTAAACCATATATCATTTCAAAATTGGATTTTGCAAAAAATAATTCTTCCATTATTTATTATATTACATAATTCTTAAGCATATATACACAAATAAATTATTAAAATACAAATTAAGTTGAAGTTGGTATAAGTATAAAAAATAGTCATATGACTATATGCAACAAATTGTAAAAAAGAGAGGAAAGAAAAATGCAAAAATTTCCGTAATACAATCATTAACTACAAATATTGACAAAGTATCCACTCCGGATAAATTACCTTCTAATTTAATCCTTCACTTGAAGAAAAAAAAAGATAGTATAATCAAAAGTGATGATACTTTTTCAGAAAAAAGTATATTAGAATATAATCCATCATTAACTATACCAACAGCTTATGATCCGATTGATAAATCAAATGTTCAATATTGTAATATAATAGATACATCCGCAAGTCAATCAGCACAAATTGATAAGTCCAAAACCAAAAATCAATGGTGCTGGTGGTGTTGCCATACATTTGATAGTAAAGAGATAAAATTACCCATGTCTAAAAATCCAGATAATACAAAATATAATTGTATTGGTAAATTCTGTTCACCAGAATGTGTTTGCGCATATATTGTTGATTCCGGTGATAGATATGGTGACCCATGGACTCAATACGAATTATTACATGAAATGATTCAAGTTAATGAAACAATTCAACCAGCACCTAAAAGAGAATTACTTTCAGAATTTGGAGGAGATTTAACAATTGAACAATTCAGAAGTAATGTTAAATGGAGCTTAAACTATCCACCTATGGTTTCATTAAAATTACAGATGGACGATACACCAATCGTTGCACCTACTATCAAAAGCGAAGAGAATACTATTATGTTTAATAATGCTACAAATTCAATGAAAGTTGACAGTCTAAATTGGGAAGACATTGATAAATTTGTTCCTGACAAAAAAAAGAAAGATACAAAAAAAATAAATGTAAATGGAAGTTTAGATCGTTTTTGGAGTACTGAATAAAAAATGATTACACTATTATCAATATAATATATGTATAATATATTTAATAATAATGACGACGTCTGATACATTAATTATTGTTGAATCCAATGGTAAATGCAAAAAAATTGAATCATTGACTGGACATGCTTGCAAAGCAAGTTTCGGCCATGTTTATGGCTTAAGTCCTACTCTTAAATGGTTTGATCCTTCAAATATTGAACCAAATTATATTGTATTGCAAAATAAAATTAAATATATAAATGATTTAAAAAAAGCTGCAAAAAAAGCTAAAAAGATTTATATAGCGTCTGATTTAGATAGAGAAGGAGAAGCAATTGCTGCAAATGTAATGGACTTATTAGATTTAAACATCAATACTACTGACAGAATTACATTTAATCAAATTACTAAAAAATCTTTATCGGAAGCTTTGGAAAATCCTAAACGATTAGATATTGATCTATATAATGCACAAAAGGCACGCTCAATAATTGATTTGCTCTTCGGCTTTATGTGTAGTCCACATATCTCTAAACATTTACATATTCTAGGATTATCTGCTGGCAGATGCCAATCACCAACAATTCGATTGATTAATGAAAGAGAAAAAGAACAAAAACTAGGAAAAGTTGAATTATTTGTTGAAGGTCAAACAAAAATTAAATCAAATTTAGTAAAAGTTACACATTTAAAACCAAAAATTGCAGAAGAAAATATTAATAATTGGCTTGAAAATTTAAAAACTCAAGAATTTTTGGTAAAAGATAAAAGTAAAAAAAATAAATTTGAAAATCCTAGCTCACCATTAACCACATCAACTTTACAACAGATGGCATATAACAAACATGGATTTAATACTAAATCAACAATGCAAATTGCACAAAAATTATATGAAACAGGATATATTACTTATATGAGAACAGATTCTGTTACTTTATCATCCGATTTTCAAGAACAAGCAACAGAATTTATAAATAAAATGTTTGGTGAAAAATATTCTTCGCCTAGACAATATTCGAAGAAGAAAGGTGTCGTAACGCAGGAAGCGCATGAGGCTATTAGGCCGATTGACATTTATAAACAATTACCAAGAGATACAGAAGAACAAAAATTATATAAACTAGTATGGTTAACTTCTATAAGAAGTCAAATGACAAAAGCTTCTTATATTGAACATAAGCTATCATTGCAAACAAATAGAAATACAACTAAAGATTTTTGGGAAACTTTAGAGAGAAATTTAGTTTTTCCTGGCTATCTATTATTAAGTAATTTCTCACTTAATTTTAGTGATACTGATGTTGAAAATCAATATAATACCTTGTTAGATAAAAATACGAATATATTTGAAAATATCTCAGAAAATATGAATTTACCAATTAGTTTTATAAGTGTTAGAGAAAAATCTAAGACACCACCGTGTCCTTATAATGTTGCGTCACTTGTTAAAGCATTAGAAAAAGAATCAGTGGGTCGGCCATCAACTTATAGTAACATTGTAGAAAGGATTATTGAAAAAGGTTATGTAATAATAGGAGAAAATCCAATTCTAGATATAGAATTAAACAAATGGGAAATGAATTATGAAAAAGAAATATCAAATACAACGTATAAGCAAAAAGTCGGTGGACAAAAGAATGTTTATCTTTTAACAGAACTTGGAAAAAAGTTTTGTGATTTTGTAGAAAATTCACCAATAGAAGCAATTGTGAACATAAAATTTACTGCAAAATTTGAAGAAAAACTTGATCTTGTAGCGAATGGCTTATTGGATTGGAAAGAACTTGTTAAAAAATTTTATACAGATTTAGATAATAATCTAAAGAAGAATCCTCCACCAAAAATGATTAAGAATCAAAACAATTTTCTTAGAATTTTAGAAGAAAATGATGAACATATTCTTGGAATAATGAAATCAAAATTTGGATTTTATTTGGGTTTAAAAAATAGAAATGAAAATGGAACTCAAACCGCAAGTTTATTTCCAAAATCTAATATTAATGATATTACAACAGAAGAAGCAAAATTTATGTTTCAATTACCAAAAAAAATTAAAAATAATGAAATTCTTCTAAAGTGTGGAATGTATGGCTGGTATCTAAATTTACCAAAAGATAATAAGAATATTCCACTTCATAATGAAAGATCTATTCCTTCTGATGAAGAGATTGAAGATGCTTTAAACAATAAAAACAAAGACAATAACAACGGAATACTTGAACAAATTAGTGAAAATTGGAGTTTACGGCAGAAAAACAAATCTTATTATTTAATGTACAAAAAAAATAAATTTGTAAAATTTTACCCAGTTTCAGAAAAATTATTTAATGAAACGAAAATTTGGAATCTTGACATTTGTGAAAAAATTAAAAATAAAAAAAAATAAAGTCTAATAAATCTTAAAATACAAATTATTTGAAACATTTGGAACATTTTCTCTTAACCATTTCCAATCATAAATATTAAACGTATTTTTTTTAGGAGTTACTAATGCATGATGTTGTATATTTTATCTCTAATAAATTTATTAGTGTTTTTAATATTTTTATAAATGTATAATAAACTTAAAAATAATGAAGATATCGAAATAGAAATTAATCCAAAAAAAAATAATGAAATAAAAATGAAATAAAAATGAAATAAGAAAAATTAAAAAAACTAAAAAACTAAAAAACTAAAAACGTAAATATACTATGTCGGGTCTCAAGTTCGGAATAATTAAGTTATAAAAATGATTAAAATAATAACTTTAAACTTAATAAAAAGCATTCATAAAGAAAAATGTCATATAATATTTATATTATTAATTAAATAAAGTTTAAATGTTATTCACAAATAATGATACACTTAAAAAGTTAAAAAACATAATACCGAAAAATATAAATAATCAAACAGTACCAACAGACATACTAGTTATTATAGATGAATATATTCCTAAATTAAATAATACAACTATTCATAAAGCTGTAAAAGATTATTTATCCGAGGATGAAAATAAAAAACAAAAAGTAATTAACAATTATGGACCAATAAGCGAATGGGACGTGTATCAAGTAACAAATATGGCAAAATTATTCCAAGCAAATTATTCAATATTCAATCAATCTCAACATTTAAATGAAGATATTTCAAATTGGGATGTGTCCAATGTAACAGATATGAGTTGGATGTTTTCTTGTGCAAAAAAATTCAATCAACCTCTTAATAATTGGAATGTATCCAATGTAAGAAATATGAAAGCTATGTTTAACCATACACCGCAATTCAATCAACCTCTGAACAATTGGGATGTATCCAATGTAACAAATATGAGTGGTATGTTTGAATATACAGGTATATTTGATCAACCTCTCAACAATTGGAATGTATCCAATGTCACATATATGTTCAAAATGTTTTATGCTGCGAAAAATTTTAATCAACCTCTTAATAATTGGAATGTATCCAATGTTATCGATATGAGTTCTATGTTTATTGGTGCAAAAAAATTCAATCAACCTCTTAATAATTGGAATGTATCCAATGTAAGAAATATGAAAGCTATGTTTAACCATACACCGCAATTCAATCAACCTCTGAACAATTGGGATGTATCCAATGTAACAAATATGAGTGGTATGTTTGAATATGCAGGTATATTTGATCAACCTCTCAACAATTGGAATGTATCCAATGTCACATATATGTTCAAAATGTTTTATGCTGCGACAAAATTTAATCAACCTCTTAATAATTGGAATGTATCCAATACATATATGTTCAAAATGTTTTATGCTGCGACAAATTTTAATCAACCTCTTAATAATTGGAATGTTTCCAATGTAAGAGATATGAGAGCTATGTTTATTGGTGCAAAAAAATTCAATCAACCTCTTAATAATTGGAATGTATCCAATGTAACAAATATGCAAGCTATGTTTTATGATGCAAGAAATTTTAATATAGAAGAAAATGCTCCATGGTATGTTGAAAATAAATTAGAATCATATAATGAATCAAATGATGAATCATCTAATGAATCAGATGAAGAATCAGATTATTAGAAAAGAAAAAACAAAAAAACAAAAGAAAATAAAAACAATAAACACAAAAGAAAAGAAAAACAACAAAAACTAAAGAAAAACTAAAAAAACTAAAAATAAAAAGTAATGCCACCATTATATATTATGTAATAATGTACAATGCCGGGTCCCAAGTCCGGAATATTAAAGCTGCAGAGGAGGATTTATCTTCTGTATTTTTTATTTCAACTATATATTATAAAATATTTTGATTTGATTTTAATCTTTATTTTGTTCCTGAGTCTGTTCTTGAATTTGTTCTTGTTCTTGAACTATATTTTGAACTTCAATTTGATTGTTTGTTTTAGTCAATTCGTTTTGTCCATTTATTATTGAATATTCTACTTGTTTTCTTAATTGGGAAGATATTTTTTGATTTTCCACAATTGGTATAATTTTTTTTTCCCACAATTCATGAATAAATTTAGTCGAATTTTTTTTAAATTCTTCTCCAAAATCATTTTCTAATCTATCTACAACATTTGTAATCAATGATTCAATTGTATCTTTTTTATTTTTTGTTATCCATTTCGATCCGTTATATAACTTAATTTCAGATAATTTTTTATTTGTTATTCTTATATTTTGATTTTCGGGATGTTCTTTATGAAAATGTAAAGATTTTACTATGTTTGGTATACATGTATTAACACCTTTCATTATTTCAAGCACTACGTTTTGTTCTAAAAAATCCCAATTCTCATTCCCATGAGGATTGACATTTATAATAATATTATTTGTAACATTACCACAATTAGAATAATTGATATAAGTTGTGTTTCCGTCTTTCTTACTCGGAATATTCTTTGAATTCATTAATTGTTTTTCCAATTTTTCCATTCTTTCTTCTAAATCCGAGCATTTTGATTTAAATAATTGAAGTTGATCTATCAATTCACATTTGTCATATTCCTCACAAATTTTTCCACTACGAATTTTATGTTTATTAGTTTGTAAATGTTTTTCTAAATGATTTCTTCTATCAAAAGCAATATTGCATACGGCACATTGCCATTTTTTATTTTTATTATTATTATCCATATTAATTATAATAATTATAATAATTTATTAAATATTTTAATATTTTTACTTTTATATAAAGAGCATCTAAAGCAATAATAGTAGGATTTAAATAAGTAGACATGGTATGATTATACAATCGAAAAATATTTTTTCTGATATTTAAAAATGTAGAGATTATAGTGTTCTAAAAAACCATTAAATAAGAGGATAAATTATTATAACTTAATATGTTATATATACTCATATCAATAATGGAGATGTGTACTATAACAACTATTAGTAAAAATATATTTTAAAAACAAGAAGTTGTTTAAAATGAAGATTTATTAACTATTTTTTTGGTGGCTACAAAAGGTTTTATTTTGGAATCTGAATATATAGTTTTTTGAAACTTAAGTAATTCTTTATAACATTTACCGATGGTAACTTGTGATGTGTTTGCGACTTTTGCAATATCGCTTTTAAGAATATGCGATTCTATATTTAGAATGATTGTTGCCATATAAATTGAAGCTGCCGCAATACTGATTGGTGTATTTGATGTGAGTATTGAATTTTTTTTACATAACATAGATATTTGTTTAGATACTATCAAAAGATTATCTGAATCAGGATTAAGTTCTGAACAAAAACGCGGAAGATAATTAGAGGATTGATCATCGCTTTTATAAGATATATGATCTTTTCCGGCCATGTTCCATAATTCACTAAATTTTTTATTTCCTCTAGTAACACATTTATCATCAATTTGAAATATAGCTGCAATTTCTTGACATGTTCTTGGAACTCCTTGTTTTTTACAGGCCATGAACAAACATGCTGCGACTAAGCCTTTTCTCATTGTTCCTCTTGCGACATATAATTCTGAAACAGTTTTGTAATATTCATGTGCTAATTTTGTAACATTTTGTAAAATACATCCATTTAATGATCTTAATGAAATATCTTGAAAGATATCATTGAGACATCTTTCTTTATAAGTCATTGCCGACCAGGAATGTACTTTTTGTGTTCTTCTCATATTATAATTAGAATTTGATTTAGACAATATGATTGTGCCTTTAGAAGATTGTGGTAATAACTCGTTTATTACAGTACTACATCTTACAGTATCTGATTTAATACCATCTTGATAAATTCTCCATTCTGCACTTTGGTCAATTAAACTATCTACTAAAGATCCGCATTTTTCACATTCCCATATATTTAGCCCGTGAGTTATTGTTGGTTTGTTACAATCTGGACAGATAATAATTCCGTTATTATTAAAATTTTTTTTTTCTTCTGAATTATCTATACCTGTATTTGAATTTATTTGCAAAGTATTAAATAACTCAGCATATTGATTAATTTTTTCATAATTCATATTGCAATTTTTTCTCAATACTTATTACTACTATTAAACTCTTATATATTTGATAAAATATAATCATTTTTATAATATTTATTAAAATTTGTATATTTCAATAATTTTTCAATATTTTTTCAATTTTATTCAAATATTTATCATATTCTGTATTCAAAATCCATGATTTTTTGCGTTGAATTGATCTATATAAATGATTTAATTTCAGTTTAATATACATATCCGATTCTTTGATATTTTCATTAGTAGTTTTTTCTTCAATCCATACTTTTCTTCTGTTATTTAACCTTTTATATGAATCTAATTTTAACTTATGATTAGTAGTTGAAATAAATTTTACAAAATTTATTTTAGTAATATTTTTAGTAATATTATTTTTAGTAATATTATTAAATATTGTATTCATAAAGTTATAAAACAAAATAATATAAGACTTTATTTGTAAATTAAAGTAACTTGAATTAAATAATTAATCATGAATATACATGATTGGGGAAATCTGAATTGTCACAGTACTTTAACAAGTAGTTTAACAAATAAAGATATATGCGACAAGTTTATAAATTCTTATATAAATTGGATGTTGAGATGTGTAAAAGACTCTCCAAATAAGAAAATAATATTAAAATTAACAGAATCTACATTATCTCATCGACATAAAGTTTACGAATTAATTTACGAATTAAGTAAAGATAAAAGTAAATATTTGTCAAAGCCACACGTACAAAGAGGAATATCTTTAAAATAATAAAAGATTAATAGATTGAAATATAAAAATACGCTTTTAATCTTTTTCTAAAAAGGTTAATTATATAAATGTGTGTTTTTATGACATAATTTTAAACATGTAAAAAATTATGTATGATCCAAATAATATTGTAGTTGGTGTAACAATTTTATTTTTAATTGGTTATGCTTTTTTTATAATTCGAAAAATGTATACAAAAAAGATCAATGAATTAGAAAAAATCAATGAGCAACAAAAAATTATAATTACAAACCAACAAAATGTAGAATTGAAAAGATCATCTGATGTTTCTAATAATATTGAAGTAACAACAGAAAGTAGTACACATGAATCAACTTTTGAGGATACAATTTCTAATGTACTACAAACTTCTACTGTAGATGTAATTATTGAAGATAATGAGTACGATATGTCTAATTACTCTGAAGATTTAGATAAATCAGATATTAGAAAAGTAGTAGAAAATATAATTGCAAATACAGAACAATATACTACTGATGATGTAGTTGATGTAGAAGAGGTAAATGATGTAGATGAAATAGATGAAATAGATGAAATAGATGAAATAGATGAAATAGATGAAATAAATGAAAATACAAATATAAGAAAAACTAGTAAAGAATCAGAATCTGAGGTAGAATCATATAGTGAAAAAGAAATTAATAATTTAAAAGTAATGGAATTGAAAGAAATATTAGATAAACATGGTAAATCTTATACTTCTGATTTAAAAAAGAAAGATCTTAAAGAAATAGTCTTATCATTGGCTATTTGTACTGATTCTTAGAATTTATTTTCAAGATAATTAAGTATTCTGAAGTATGAAACTATAGTTATAAATTATTTTATAAGCATAAAGGTTAGACTAAAATATTTATATAAATGGAAGAAGAGGATATTAAAGAACTATTTTGTATTAGAAATGAATTTAGAAATAAAGGTATTCGTAAATTGGAACTGATGAATACTCATCATTCATTTTATACTAAATATGAAAAATGTTTTGAAATGATATGTGATGTAAAATGTGATGATGATATGCTAAATCGAATTGTGAATGCACGTAAATCAGTAATGAGCGGTAGCACTTCTCAGCACGATGCTTCTGTTGCAGTTGGTCAAAATCTTGTAGATAAATATGTAATACCTAGAGTATCTCCAAACAAATAAATTATGGATTAGAACAAACTGGAGTAGTTTCTTTACATTTTAATTTATCTGAATTGTTTGGTAAAGATTTAGAATTATCTATTAATTTTGGTAAACACGGTTTATGATTATCTTTAGCAACAATTCTATTAGATATATTATTCGAAAATGGAATTGTCGCTTTTTTTTGTGGATTGAAACATAAATATTCCCATCGATCAAATCCGGTACCTCTTAAATTAGATGCTGGATCAGAAGTACGAGATTCTAAAGTATCTGGGAAACAATCCGGCCAATGTGTTAAATTATTTGATAAATCCGTAAATGACTCTAAAACACATTTAGATGCGGGAATATTTCTATTTTTTAATTTAGAATCAATATCAATGAGTGGCATAGATCTATTAATACTATTACCTGCTTTTTGTAATCGAATAGATGATGGTTTAGGATATTTGTACTCACATGATGTGGATGGTGTTCCTAACATATAGTTTCCGACTGCAGTTGATTCATTAATAGTTTGTTTATATTGGCACATGTCATAGTTTAATCTGTTAAAACTCATATTAAAATTATATCATATATTTTTTTCTAAGACATATTGTTTTTTGAAAATTGCATTTGATATGCAGGTGGTTTACAATTTGGCATATTGTATGGTTCCGGTAATTCTACAGGATCATAATTAATCATTTGACAAGGTGGTAAATGCTGTTTTTTAGTATCAATAACTAATTCGCATTTCGAAAGTTGTGCCGGAATTTTAATTTGTCCATTTTTTTCAATCCATGAATTTTTATTAATTGGGCATCTTGAATTGTTTCTGGTAATTCCTCTAAGATCTGTTTCCATATCAACAATATTTCCCTTAATATTACTAACCGTATTCCCACCAACTATTCCTAGTTCCATTCTACATGGGGAATTAATGAAAAATTTGTTAGGATCAAGAATATAAGATAGTTGATTAACACTTTCAGATTGTTTTTTAGAATTACTGCATTTATCATACATTAATCTATTTGAACTCATTATATAATTTTAATATTTTTTTTTTACTGTATTAAAACAAAACAGGTGATGTATAGTATTTATAAATCTAGATATCTTTCATTCTAAGTATAAAAATTAAAATACTAACTGCTAAAATAAATGTCAAAAAAAACAGGATAGATGTTATAATAATGTATGGGTAAAGATGAGCGAATGCGTAATGAATAATTGGGTCAATGAGATCAGTTTGCAAACGCGACATGTTTTGTTTTTTTCTAACTTCATCAAGTGTATGATGTAATAAATCGTGGATTATTTCTTTGATAATCATCCTGTGCGTTTATATTTAAGTATCTTTTTTAGTTAATAATATCAACGCATGGCATCAAATTTAGAAACAGATTATGATTCTGATACAGAAATAGTTCCAGATTTTGATATTGTAGATATGGAAAATTTTAAATTAGTAAAAGGAGAACAATTGATTGGAGGTTCTTGGGAAACTATAATAACTCATGTAAAAAATCCAAATATAACTTTAAAATTTGCATTACCCCCGGTTAAAGTTGATAGTGATGGATTAGATATTCAAAACGCATCAAAAAATGGTTTTTATAGAATAACTTTGAATGACAATGACGAAAAACATGTTGAATTTAAAAGATTTATCTCAGAATTAGAAAAATGGTTAGTTGATAGTATTGTTAATAATCATAATGAATGGTTTGGACATATGTGGAATAAAGATGGTCCTTTTGCTAACATGAGTCGTCCCCCTCAAAACGTAATAAAAGATATGTATCATCCAATTATTGATGAAGATAATATTATGTGCTCTCGCGTGCACATAAGAAAAGATCAATATGAGATTCAATGTATGGATTCTGATATGAATAACATAACATTACAATCTATAAAAAATTGTTACGTTGTTCCATTAGTAGAATTAAAAGGTATTTTTATGAAACCTAAAGGATATAATCCGGATATCGTTTTGAGAGGTTTAGTTGCGATTAATGATACAGATCAAGACGCTATTGATAATACAGATTATTGTTTGTTTCATACTCAAACGGATGATTCGGATGCTATGAAATATTATGATTACGCTACCGAAGATGAAGATACATCTAGTGAATCTGGTGATGATGATATTGAACTTAATAATGTTCAAGAAGTTGCTCAAGAAGTTGTACAACAAAATGTACAACAAAATGTACAAGAAAATGTACAAGAAACTGCACAAGAAACTGCACAAGAAACTACACAAGAAGATGTTAAAAAAAATGTAGAAGAAAATGTACAACAAATTGTAGGAGGAAATGTACAACAAAATGTGCAACAAAATGTACAAGAAAATGTACAAGAAAATGTACAACAAAATGTACAACAAAATGTACAAGAAGAAATTGCACAAGAAAATGTACAAGAAACGACACAAGAAAATGTACAAGAAAAATCTAATAATTTTAGAAAAGAAAAATTGGAAGAATTAATGCGTACTATTGAACAAGCCAAAACGGCTGCAAAACAAGCAGAAAATACATATCGTAGATTTATTGCTTCAGAACAATCTTAATATTTATAATATTATTATAGTGCATATGGCATGTATTCTTTTGGTTGTATTTTTAATTCATCCAATTTGATGGAAAATATTTACATATTTTAAAAATAAATATCAAAGAAAAGAATAATTGAATAATCTTAAACAATTTTATGTTATATTTTTAATACATCATTCAATTGTGTCTTAATACATACAATACTTAATAATGTTCAAAAGTGATGGAATATAATCCTAATATCTAAAAATCCCAATATCTAAAAGCATACATTGTGTTAGTAGGCATTGCTGTGCCGGGTTGACTTCCCATATGTCTATTTATATAAATATCCGTAATTGTTAAATCAGTCCAACTGGGAAGTGACTGAGTAGGTTGTGCAACTCCATTTATAATCCACTGGTAAGTTCCATTTGAACCGTTGCAAATAAATCTTACTATATTTCTTTGACCATAAACTATGTCTGTTGTGTTAGCAGATTCTATATTAACCGATCCAGGTAAACCGATGCGGTACTTTTGATTGTATGTCGTACCACCAGTATCTCCACCGAAATAAAAACGTTCAGTGCCTACGTTACCAATACATATTAAGTGTGTACCTGTACTAGTTACTTCATGTTCGATTTCCATCATCCAATTTGTCGAAGATGACAAAGTTGTTGACAAAGGTAAAGCATCACTTTTACTTCCTGCAGATATTGTTGTTTCATACTCAAACATCGGTGTTTGTGGTGCTACTGCTTTAATGCGGATCCAAGCTAATGATGAACCGTGAACCCCATTGTCCATACAATTAAAGAAGATTTTACCATTCGCATCTGCCTCTATTAGATCTGTAACCATTGGACTGGTCGTAGTACCCATGAAAAAGGTATAACTCTGTGTTGTTGAACCGACAACATCATATGATGCATTAAATTGTTGGACCCCTTCACTGTTATAACTATATAATTGGAATTGATATAATCCACCAGGACTTAAATCTTCAATCCACCAAGTCGAATAATCTTTTCTGTTTTGTAATCCTTTCATATAATCGGCAGCAAACCATAAATTATTTATGTTTAATACGTAACCATCTTCTAAATTAATTTGGATATCTGGATGATCTGTACCATTCGCACCACCTTCCCATCTAATAGTAGTACCGGTTAGGGCGAATTGTCCCGTAGCAACAAAATAAGTATTCATATACTCCCAGAAATTAGTAGTATTTAAATCAAAAGAAGAATACCATGATAAAGTATCATCATCAAAAGTTATATCATCAAAACCGGTTCCTTTTGTAAATGTGCTTGTTAAAGATACTGTGTTTGACGAAGAATCAGCATAAGCAGTTATTAGTGCAGATTCTGAGGTAAATGGTGTGCCTCCTGGAATAAACCTCCCAGAGCTTGGTATGTCAGCACCCTCTAACGTAATCTTCATTAAACTTGTATACGACCCAGAATAAAATCCAATTTCAGTTATAATTACTGTATTATCCGTTAAATCGTATGCCCATTGCTGAATGGTCTGAGAACTTCCATAGATGTTGTAGTTACCAAAATTTGCCGGCAGATCATTCCCTGTTCCGGCAGGGAATGGACTTAAAATAGCATTAGGAACAAATCTGTATTTATAATCAAAATCTGAATTACTATTAATATCACCTCCTCTTCTATACGCTTCTAATTGAAATTTATCCCAATTTGCTATACCACTTATACTAGAATACGGTGTTCCAGATAAAACTTCCGTTCCATTTATATAATACTTAAATACATTGTTTATCTTATCGTGGCTGATAACAATGTGTTTCCATTTTCCAATACTGGTGGATACGCCTGTAGTTCCATACCATTGTTCTTCCGATGGTTGTTGCACCTTATATTGATTCGGGTATGCGTAATTCACATCGTATTGGAACCAATTCAATATAGACGAACCATTCAAGAGTCTGGCTAGACCATAGTAATTAGTGCCACTAGTAGCGGCAGTAGTCTCCATTACATTCATTTTATGGTAAAAATCAAATGAAAATGTATCCATAGAGCTTATGTCAAATTCTACTGGAGGTTGACCTAGCATGTTGACAGAAGTATATTTTGGTGGTTCTACTACCTGCAACCCGACAAATTCAATCTCCGAAATAGCTACATTGTTGTTACCATTTGATGTTGAAATGAGAATTGCAAACGATTGATAGGCTGTAGTAGATGGAGTTGTTAGGTTGTATGTAGATAAATCTGTTCCAGGAATAGTATTGGTAAAATGTTGTATCAATTCCCAACTTCCGCTGTTTTTTCCATAGACACTCCAATTTTTCGGTGTATTAGTAAGTGGTGGACTGGTCGTATATTGTCCAGCTAATTTTACTGCAATTAATTTTATACGATGAGGCATATTTAATATTATGTATTCCCCGGATACAATTCCAGATGTTGTGACGAGCGTTTTATTACCGTTATAATCACCTGTTGTAAAATCGTAGACGCCAACACTAGTTCCCCATATATTAGCGCTTGGACTCGTATTGCCTTCGAACGCCATGAATGGTTCATATGGTTGTGCTGTTGTTGAAGCTTCGTTAACAGAAGACGCAGAGCAACTGTATCCTCCTGAACCAGCATTAGAACTTAATTTTGTTAACGGATAGTTAACACTAACTTCTGAATCAAAACTGGCACCTTTGATGAAATTATAAGTCATTGAAGGATGTGCATCTGGAGCAATCTCATAAGCAGCTATGAGTTCAGATCCGGAATTGAATGGACTATTTCCGTCCGCGACTTTTGCTGAACCAGCAACATTATCACCATTAAGTGTGACTTTCATGAAAATTCTATCATTTTCATTGGCCTGAGAGTAATAAGCAATCTCCGTTATAATTAAAGTATAGTCTGAGCTATCATATGTAAATTGTTGCACATCACCGTTTGTAGCAGAGGATGTGGCAGCATTAATATTGACTGTACCGAAATTGGCACTAGCATTTCCAAATATTCCATATTCCCTAGGTACTTTTAATGTAAGTTTATGAGCGGATGATATTCCTCCATTGTTATGAGTGTGCATTCTATAACGTACTTCAATTGATGCTTTGTCGTCGAATGTCCAAGGACCATAAGTTTGTATTGTTTTAGCATATTCACTACCATTAATAATGTATGTGACTTGCCAATTTGTATTATCAACAAATTTAAACTTCATTGTGTGTTTTGTTCGGAATGCGTCCCATACTTCTTGACTTCCAAATACACTACTCGGCCATTCACCTTCCGGTTCATGGAATTTAATCTTTGGATCACTATATATTCCTTGTCCTTGATACCACCACCATAGAGGACCTCCACCACGCATGAAATCATCTGAAAAATTATTTTCACCATTATAGGTTAAATAATAACCTCCGTGTTGATAGCTAACCGGATCATCTTCCCATTCGATTTCGTATTCTTTAGAATAAAAATCTGAACTAGATGGGTCTAATGTTAGAAGTACAAATGTATTCCAACCAGTGACTGTTTGTAGTTCATTTGATATATCTGTCGAATCTTTAGCGACAGTGTAGGCATTTGCTATATCAAATATTGTGGTAATGAAATCATTTTCCTCCGGTTCTGGCTCAGGTTCTGGCTCAGGTTCTGGCTCAGGTTCTGGCTCTGGCTCAGGCTCTGGCTCAGGTTCTGGCTCAGGCTCAGGTTCGGGTTCGGGATATGTAGTTGTAAAGTAATTTTTATCAGAATTTTGGAATTCAGAACTATAATGTGCGTTTGCTGCGCCCCCATAATGATTAAAATTTGCATCGGATATTTTTGATACATTCCAGTTGGCTATATTTTGATTGAATACAGATGCATTATAAAACATTCCAGTCATATCTGTTACATTGGACACATCCCAATTACTAAGAGGTTGATTGAAAATTGGTACTTCTTGAAACATCCATTTCATGTTATTAACATTGGATACATTCCAATTGTTGAGTGGTTGATTGAATGATTCTGCTTCAGAAAACGTATAATACATATCTGTTACTTGGGCTACGTTCCAATTGGAAATATCTTGATTGAAAGATTTTGTATTTCGAAACATTGCCCGAATAGTTGTTACACTGGATACATTCCAATTGTTGAGTGGTTGATTGAATGATTCTGCTCCAGTAAACATTCCCTGAATAGTTTTTACACTGGATACATCCCAATTATTCAGAGGTTGATTGAAAGAACTTGTATTTCCAAACATACGATACATGTTTGTCACATTTGATACATTCCAATTACTGAGAGGTTGATTAAATGCAACTAAATTATCAAACATACGAGACATGTTTGTCACATTTGATACATTCCAATTACTGAGAGGTTGATTAAAAGAAGTTGCCTCCGTTAATGTTTGATTCATATTTGTCACATTTGATACATTCCAATTATTGAGAGGTTGGTTAAACGAAGTTGCCCCTCTAAACATTTGTACCATGTTTGTAACGTTGGATACGTTCCAATTAGAAATATCGTCATTAAAAGATGATTTATCTTGAAATAAAGACTGCATACTTGTCACTTGTGAAACATCCCAATTCGAAATATGACTATACAATTGTTCTGCAGCGGTTGGATCAGCAATCCACGCATTTACAGCATCTTGTATATTATCATTAGTAATCATCTCAATTTCAGGTTCGGGTTCGGGCTCCGGTTCAGGTTCGGGTTCCGGTTCGGGTTCTGGCTCAGGTTCTGGCTCAGGTTCTGGCTCAGGCTCCGGTTCAGGTTCTGGCTCAGGTTCTGGCTCAGGTTCTGGCTCAGGCTCCGGTTCAGGTTCTGGCTCAGGTTCTGGCTCAGGTTCCGGTACAATATTGGTATAAATTCTATTATGTGGGTAGATAGCACCATTCCCAAAATCAAACCAACCCACTGTATTATTAACACCGTTACCACTATTATTAGTATTGTCCACAGTTGTAAACGTATGAGTACTATCGTTATAAGTTATTTGAACTTCACTTAATACGAAACCATCAATATCCGATGTATATATTTTCACTTGGATATTATCATGCAATTCTGGTAAAAAGAATGTTTTTGTTTTTGTTTCATTTTTATCAATTCCAGTAAATAATTCTTGACCAACTAAAATATTGTTGCCTTCTGTTGTTAAGAAAGATACATAAATTGTTCCCGTTGTATCAGCATGATCTATCGAGTCTGCTGTTGTTGAAATAGTTATCTTGTGTGGTACAATATTGGTATAAATTCTATTATGTGGGTAGATAGCACCATTCCCAAAATCAAACCAACCCACTGTATTATTAACACTGTTACCACTATTATTAGTATTGTCCACAGTTGTAAACGTATGAGTACTATCGTAATAAGTTATTTGAACTTCACTTAATAAGAAACCATCACTATCCGATGTATATATTTTCACTTGGATATTATCATGCAATTCTGGTAAAAAGAATGTTTTTGTTTTTGTTTCATTTTTATCAATTCCAGTAAATAATTCTTGACCAACTAAAATATTGTTGCCTTCTGTTGTTAAGAAAGATACATAACTTGTTCCCGTTGTATTAGCATTATCTATCGAGTCTGCTGTTGTTGAAATAGTTATCTTGTGTTTTTCTAGATTGTCAATAGTACTTCCAGTTGTAGTTGCAAAATTATATACTTCGACTTTTCCAATTGTTCCATTATAAGCATGACGTACACTTGTGGAACTCGAAG
>Ga0099799_10173_pt1 | contig 19894 bp, 18 predicted proteins | sample Uncmet6_SortLC_1_FD_89033 | JGI IMG/M metagenome (GOLD analysis project Ga0099799, IMG submission 89033) | Marine eukaryotic communities from CALCOFI LINE 67, Pacific Ocean - CN11_C50_N6_SortLC_1 | ecosystem: Environmental > Aquatic > Marine > Oceanic | place: Pacific Ocean: Monterey Bay...
AGTGGCGCAAAACTCACTAGTGCCTGTGTGACCCGTACCGTTAACGGTACGGGTCAGCGCGGCGCGAGCGATGGCCCGGCGCCTCCTCCGCCTCGCGACCATCGCCGCCGTAACCGCCCAACAAACAAAAACGACGACGACCTTCGAGCAGGGCGCCCGAAAAGAATGGACCTTCGGCGACAACCAGTACAAGAGGGTTAGAGACGCCGTGAAACCGACGGGCGGCGGCATGGAGGACGAGCGCTGGAAGTTGGATGATCGAAGCGAGTGTTATTCGGGCACGGACGAGTACATGCTCCGGTCCGTTTTTTGTGATGCGGAGTGCCTCTCGGACGACAAGAACAACCCCAATTGCGCCGGGCCCTGGTACTGCGCCCGCACGAAAGTCTGCGAGGAGTTCCACGGGGACCTGAGCGGGCGGGACGACGTGGACCCCGAAAATAGGAAGTGTTCGATAATCAGGAGCTGCGCGAACCACTCGCAGTGCTATCCTACTCCTACGGAGCAGAAGGCCATGGGCATCTCTACCGTTAAGTCCGATTTAACCAACTTGGACGACACGCCGTTCAAATACGAGATCGCGGGCTTCACGGTCGAGACGACGTGCTGCGTGAACAAGAAGGCGTACAAGCACGACGTCGACATCCCCTGCAACGCGGCGGCGCGGCGCGGGGTCGCGGTAGCGGCCCTCGTCGCTCTTCTGGGGGTTGCTATTGTGTAACTAGTCTTTCTTACACGCCCCATCGCCCCATCGCCCCCACGGCCTTTCGGAGAGGCTCGACGCCGGGGGAGGGGTATTTTACGCTGCGCCCCTGGTTGTCATCGCGGCCACCGCCTCGCTGATGGCTCTCACGCTACTGCCATCGCGTGCGCCAAGCGCCGCTCGCGCGTTTCGCAAATCGCGCTCTATACCTTTTGTGAGCGGGTGTGCGCCACCGAGCACGCGCCGCGCGATCCGCACCGTGTCCTCGAGCGTCGTCACGGCCTCGCGGAGATCGTCGAGCGTGGCGCCTTTGTCAAAGTGGAGCGCCGTCGCGTATATCCACCTCATCCTGAGCGTGAGATCATGACTCTCGCCGAGAACGCGCCGCGCTATGGGTATCGTTTTGCGCAACAGTGCCTTGGCTTCTTCGAAGCGCCGTAGTCTAATGAAGGACGACACGCAGTTGCTGGCTGCGTTGAGGGTCTCTTCATGTTCATCCCCATGGATCTTCAAATATCCATAGTATACGTCCCGTTTCACTTGCAGGGCCTCGGGTCGTCCAAGCGCTTCATATGCAATCGCAAGATTGGTCTGCACGGCGAGAGTGTTATATTCTGGTGCGTCAGCGCGCCGCAGCATAGCCAACTCGGCCTCTCGCACAGTCAAAGCTTCCTCGTCATAGTCTGCTGCGGATAAACCGTTCCCAAGCACGCTCATCGCCACGAGCCGATGAGCGTCTGTCTCCGGCCGCCCCACGTAGGTCTTCCAGCAGGCCCACCCGAGAGCGCACAGCACGACGCCGTGGTGCCGTTGCTTACACAGACTGCAATTGTACCAACGATCAAACCTCTCATTCGCCGTATCGACGCCCAAATTGTTCTCCTCGGCCTCCGCGACCAAAATCTTCGCCTGCTCCGCCAGGCACGACACGTGCGCGAAGCCCGCTGTGCCGCGGCACGAGCACCCACGCACGAGGCCCTCCTTCGTTTTCCAATGCAAGGCCTGCGTGCAGATGTAGCACGTCTGCCCCTTCGTGTCCTCCGCGCACGCCTCCGCCGCGATCGCAACGGCCTCCGTGTACTTGTTATTTGCGTTGTATTGCTCGGCGCCGCCTGCTTTTTTAATTAATTTGCAGAGCTTGTCGTGGCCGCCTCCCTCCCAGTGCTGTTTCTGGCATTCGGGCCCACAGTAGCGTGTGCTGCAGCGGCCGCATTTCTTGCCCAAGGACAAACCAAGCTCGGTGGCGCAGACGGCGCATTGCGTGAGGATCATCTCGCCTTACAATCGCCTTACAAGCTCCTAGATGGGCAGCCTTTGCCGAGCGGCCCTAGGGCCCTGGAGCATGCTAGCGGGCCATAAAGACACTAGCAAATTTGCAGCTTTCTGCTCTGGTTGCGTTCGCTTGTCTTTGCGAGGCCTGCAGAGGCTGCCGGAGGGCCGGAAAATTCAAGCGCGGCGGCTCGCGGAGGCACTAGCTCTTCGTCCTCCTCGGCGCGCAGCGACGGCCCCCGCCAGGACTAGGTCTCTACCCAAGAGGCCGACGGCGGGAGGCAGTGAGCGTGCCGAAGCGACCTTTTTGAGGCGCTGAACGGCTGGGGACCCCTGGGCTAGCGGCGGCGGCGCAGCTTAGGCCGAACTCTGAGAGGCGCGAGCGAGGAGCGCGCAACCATGTCGGACAGCGACGAGCAGGTGTGCCCGCTGTGCTGCGAGGAGCTGGACATCTCGGACCAGAACTTCCTGCCCTGCAAATGTGGCTACCAGGTGCGATTCGGCGTCCGCCGCGAAAACAGCTGGCGCGGCCCAAAACTTTCGGGGCGTCGCGCGCGCGCGCGCCGGGGTCGGCGCGAGCAGCGCGACGCCCGGCGCGCCCCGGGCCGGGCTCCCGGGCTGCTGAGAGCGCCCCCGGACGCGCCGCGAGACGAGAGGCGCGCCGTCGCCGCGACCACGAGAGAGCGCAAGAGAGCACCGCCCAAACACGGCACTCACCGCGCGACACGCAGGTCTGCATGTGGTGCTGGCACCACATCAAGGAGAATTTGAATAATCTCTGCCCGGCTTGCAGGAATCCGTACCACGACAACCCCCACGCGTTCAGTGCCGTCGAGAAGGAGGAGATCATGCGGAACAAGCGCGAGATGAAGCTGCGCGAGAAGGAAAAGAAGGAGCGGAACAAAGAGAAGCGGGAAGCCATCGTCGCGGCGACGGGCGTCCAGCGCATCCCGCTGCCGTCGGAGCATCCTCTCACTTTACGTAGAAATCGGGCGGGTTCGGATAGTGAAAACGCTCCCAATAGACAGCAAAGGCGCGCGGAGGCTAAACGCAATGCGGAGCTCCTCGAGGAGCAGCAGCGCCAGCAGGCCATCGCGGCGTCGCTGCGGGACCAGGAGCAGGCGAAGCGGCCGGAGGGCCGGCCGCCGCGCGCGCCTACGCAGTCCTACGGGTACGGGTCTTCGACGGACAATTTACAAAGCTTGGGTGGGGAGTACGGCTTTGGCCGGGGCGGGTCGACGGGTCTGGACTCGCTGTTGGGCGGGACGCGAGCGCCGGCACCGCCACCCCCACCTCAACAACAGCAAAGGCAGCCGCCCTTAGATGTTGCGGGACTGTGGAACGCGCCGGCGCCGGCGCCTCCGTCGAACGGCCACCGCCCGGCCTTCCGGCTGGACGCGTCGCCCGTCGCCGGGGCGGGCTTCTTCGACAGCGGCAGCATCTGGTCTACCAACTACTCTACACAAGGAGACGGCTGGGGCGCGCCGGCGCCCTCAGCATCCACCGGCAACGGCTTCGGCGGCGGCGGCCTCTACGCGCCGGCGCCGGAGTCGTCGGACGCCTATGCAGCCGATAGTTTGGCGGCGGACACGGCGGCTCTCAACTTGCTGTCCGTGGGCTACGGCGATGCGGACCGACGCCGCTATGCCCCGCGGCAGCAGGGCTACGGCGGCTACTAGACCGCGCCCGCCCTCGAGCGCGGCGACACCTTTCTGGGGGCTCCTGTGAGCCTGGAAAGACGGCCTCGCTACCAAACGGCGCATGTGACATACGTGCCGAGCGAGCGCCGGTCGCCGCCGCCCGGGCGGGGCTCACGCGGTCACCTATAAATACGATTCATCTCATCTAGCCTCCCGGTGTCGCGGCGATGGCGTGAGATAAACGAACCACAAAAGTTACACTAGAGAATCCAACAACCCCGGGTCCAGGAAGCATAAATACAGCGCGACCTCGCGCTGCATCGCGTAGGAAAAAGGCCGGACTTCGCCCAACACTTGAGAGCGAGGCCCGAGAATCCGGCCCGAGCGGTCGACCTCACACAAAGTAGACCCTTCTAATGACACTAAACGACAGCCGTCCAAATGCAGCGTCAAAATATGCGTATCCTGGCCGTCGAGCGCATTCAACGCTGAACCAGTGGCATCAGGTTCCAATTCCCCTAAAAATTCCTCCGAAGCCGACCCCGCCTGCGTCTCGGTCAGATAACCTAACACCATGCCCCTATTGTTCGTCACTTCACCATCCTTCGCACAAGAAGCCCTATAATCGTCGTCGCGCCCGTAGACGGCCCAGGCGCAGTCCATGGGCGCCTCACTTACATAAACGCCAGACCCTTTCTTCACACCTCCAGGGGGCGGCGGCGACGTCTGGTAGCGCACGGAGCCCGGCGTCGTCGAGTCCGGCGACAGGGCCGGCGGCGGCGGCGCCAGTGACCGTTCATCGTCGTCGACACATCGCAGGTAGGCTCTTCTCTGATCATCCGGTACCAAGTCGACAATAGATAACGGCGTCCACTCCAAGTGTAACTCGTTATCTAGCTCCTCAGAAGTGACAGTCTGCCTTCGAAGGGTAGCCTTAAATAAACCATGAGCGTCGACCACGGCATGGACCGGCCCCCGCGCCGCCGCGAAGACGTGGCCGTCCTCGAAGATTTCTAGGTGGATACGCCACTCCTTTTCCAGTGAAATACCATCCACAATTGGCTTACCTGAAAATAACCGCCGTCCGTCCTTGCACTTGACTTGTGTGATAACAAGATCTAAACGTTTGAACTCGAAGCCGAGCCCATCACCTCTAGCCTTCGCGAAGGCCTCCTTGCCGCTCCACAGCAACCTGAATCGTTCCGCTCTCTCAGGAACATCCAGCCAGGCCCACTCCCGCGCTGTGAGCATGTCCCGCATCGCCTCGAGGTCGTGCTCACCACCACCTTTTCTCTCAGAATCAGGGGCACAAACATCGACCCCTACAATAGTCCTTGGTTCGGCCGCGACGACGACGTGCCTCCCGTCGTGGCTCACGTTGAAATTGAAGTTCGGCTTGTCGTCTGATTGGGAACCGTGCAGCAAAAAGGGCTTCTTGCCTTTCGTTCGTCCTATCTCAACCGTCGCGTCCTCCAGCCCTAAACAGACAGCACAGACCCGTCTCGCACATAGTCTTGATACTAACGCCTTGTACCGGTCGGAGGCGTGGTGGAACCTTCCAATTCGTTCTTTCTCCGACGGCTCGGGTATCAAATCCATCAGGAACGCCCACTCCCTACCTTGTTCACCCCGCACGGGGCGCCAGTCGGAGACGTCTAATCTCCAACGCGCTCGTCCCGTCCGTCGGCAGATACTTTTCCACGACACCGGCCTCACACATCTTCGCGACACGAAGCCCTCGTCCCTTCCTACGCGCCAGCGCACCCGCCTCAATTTTAGTTTACCTAAGTCGCCCTCGAGCAGCAGATTTCTTGCTCCTCTAGGGACTGCGGCCAACTCCGGGCTGTCGAGGTCATGTGTTTTTCTTACGATCGCGACGTGCGTGCAGACCTCGTACACATCATCGTCGTCGCAGGCGTCTTCGAGCGAGGCGCTGCTGAGCTGCTGGGTTACGTGCGCTGCCATCGTTGTTGCGTTTTTGCTGCTCTAGCCGATGGCTGCTTTGGCTGCTTTGGCTGCCTTGCAACACAGCAGTTGCTAAACGCGGCGTTCGCGCGAGATTAGGTCGCAGGCGTAATGAGCAACCCCTGCGTGAGCACCGACGTGCAAGCACTCGCCCGATGAGCCGACGCAATGGTTTGAAAATCGATGCGTCTCCCAAGGATTCTAGAGCCCCTGTACGCTAGCTCGACCGCACGCGTCCAAGCAAGCATCCACGCGCAGCGTAACACACATGCCCTCGAGGCATTGTGCGATTACCGTGCCGCACCGAGACTGCAGCGCGCTTGACGAAGGTCTGCAGAATCACCCGGCCTGTTGTCATCTGCGCTGCGCGCAAGCACAGAGACAGACGCGAAAAGGGCTTCGCGGACACGGTACCATGTACTATTTCGAACACGTCGGCCCGTGAACGGCAGCCCCGGTCGTTGCTATGACGACATGCCTCAGGGCAGCGCTCTGCCTGGCCGTGGCCGCGGCGCACAACGCCACGGCCGTCCACCACGCTACATCAAGGGGCGGCCGGAGCCGCGCCACGACGTCTTTACTGGTAGTCCTGGCCATCGTCTGCTGCGCCGTCGCGGCGTGCCTGAAATCGAAGCGGACGACGCTCGCCGAGAAGCCGCTCCACGTCGAAGCAACCTTGGATGAAGAGTCGAAGGAGGGCCCCGATGATGAGTTGTCGGCGTCGCGCCACGCCAAGCCCGTGGCGCCCGTGGAGGCCGTGCCCGAGGACACGAGGGTCCGCGCTGTATCCTTTGATATTGAGCAGCCCGTCGTGAGCCCGCTCCAGGAGTCGCGCGCCAATTCCTCAAAATGGAGCATGGCGAAGCCCGCCTGAGTCTCTGTGTGTATGTGTCGCTGGGGGTCCAAGCCCCCAGCCGTACTCCGCGTCCCCGCGTCGCGAGTAAACTACTTGCTTGTTAGATACTTACTTATTTGGCGGAGTCCTGGCCCGTGCCGATGCAGACGTCGATGATCGACGTGTTGTCGACGTCCTTCTTTACCAGCTTTCCCTTTGACGGAATGCTGGCATCCAGCCGTAGTAACGTGGACCGCGTGCCCATGGCGTGCTGCGCCGTGCCTGCCTTCGCTCCTTTATAACCAATAAAGGCCCAGGCCGCCCGGTACTCGATCTTCGGCATGTCCTTGGGAGCGCCGAGCTTGTACAGTGTATTATATACACCTTGGCCCAAAGGCCGCGACGCGGCGCAGGCCGTGTCGGCGATCCCTAACAACACAGGAGTGCCGTCCTTCATTTTCTCGACCTGCTTCTGGAACTCGGCGGTGGCTTTTTCTCTCTTATTATAGAAATCAATGCGCTTGTGCGACACTAACGCTAATTTATCACCGACAAATTGCAGCTCCGCGCACCAAATGCCCACGCTGTTCGGCGTGAGCTGCAACGTCTCGACGCCATTAATACCGTGGAAGGCCATCCAGCCGCCACCCCGGTCCGCCTGCCTGCCATAGCACTCGACGGCGACGTCGTGGAGTTTTAATGTAGAAGCCGGCGCGCTCTTCTGCGCGCGTTTTTTTAGTTCTGCTTTGAACTTTTCGTTGTGTTCCTCCGTTAAGTAACTACGCTCAATCCGAAACCGAGCGAAGAACTCCAAATCCTTTCTATCAGATCGCGCGGCCGTGAAGCCTAAACTCTGAAGGTTCTTGGCAATGGGCGCTTCGAGCTTGTTGTACTGCTCGTGGGCGAAGGCGATGAAGCTTATACGTTCTCCTTTGAAGGGTGTCGTGTAGTGCTCGGTGTTCCCATCGAAGAGCTTCCACTGGTCGTGGCACTCGATGATACCTTGGTCCGCGGTCCAGAGGTTGCCGCCCGTGTGTTTGCCTAACGAGATGATGTAGGACGGGCCGATGTTATTGCCATCAACATGTTTTTTGGCCTGCGCGTGTCAACGGTGAGACGCCATCGACGCGACGTAAGAGACACTGCAGCGCGCCGCGTAGTTGTAATTGACCTGCAGCGAGGAAAAGGGGAACTCCGCGCCCTTCTTCGTCTTCGGGAGCGTCGCCCGGCACCACTTGACCAAAACTTTCGTCATGTTCGGATGATTGGTAGAAATGAGCGAGGTACGGGCACCCTGCCCGAGAGCAAATACTAATCCAGCACACATGCCCGGCACCGGTCTCCCCGTGTCCGTCACGTTCGGCCGGGCCTGCGTCGGCCACTTGCCGTTTAACAGCTTGAGCATCGTAACGACTTCATCACCAGAAGGCGCGTCGTCCTTCTTGTGCTTGGCCAGCCAATTTTGAGCATACGCTTCGACCTTCTTCAAACCAGTTCGCACCTCGGCGGCGCAGGACGCGTCGCCCGGCGCGTTGGCTAGCTGTTGGGCGTTCGGGGGGTCCTGCTTCGTCTTCTTTGACGGTTTTTCGTCGTTAGATGGTGGGGCGCGCTTGGGCGCGGGCTTCTTCGTGGCTTTCTTCTTTGTCATAGGTGCCTTTCTGACGAGGCACTTGGCGGCTTCCGCCAACGAGAGCGTCGTGGGCTCCTCGGGCTCGGCGCAGCGCCACCTTACCAGACACGTGTCGTCCTGGATGGATTCGACGGTGCCCTGATACACACCGTAGCCCGCGAACTTCTTCTCTACCGTATCTCCGACGGTGATCTCGGCCATGGCAGTTTCGCTGCGGGTGGATCGAGGCTGTTTCTCGTGCTGCGGAGCGGAGTTTTTTGCTGGAGTGCTGGATGGCAGTGTCAGCTACTGGTCCACAGCGTGAGCGCGGCTGGAATGCACTCGTGCCGCTTTTATAGCCGCTTTCTCTCCAAGCGCGGGGAGAGCCAATAATCTGCTAGCGGCCTGTAAGATACTAGCATACGCCCGCCTCGACGCGTCCGCTAGGCATCGTTCTGCTACGCATCCGGAGGTGTACGTGACGCAGTGGTGGCCGGTCGGCGCCAATACCAGGCGCAGATTTTGGCTGGTCGCCTTGTGTTGGTTTGGGTGCGCTCACGGTCGCATTCATTGACTAGCGGACGTCAGCGCCTGCGTACGACGTCCACGACCCCGGGGGCTGCGGCGGCCCCCATTGCGCGCCGCTCCCGCGCTCCGTAGGGCCGCCAACCACCATGCCATCGCAGGTACAGCAGGAACAGCGTCGTCGTCGGACGACTAACGAAGACCGAGGTGCCGCGCCGGCGTCCACGAACCGCTCTGGTCTAAGGGGAGGACTCGCGGCTTTAGCCCGCGCAGTGGGGGTTCGATTCCCTCGGGCGGTCTGCGCGACGCGGCGCCGCGCGCAGGTACCACGCCAACGATGGTCGCCGAGGCCTGGTGCGGCCACTTGTGTAGAGTCAAGGCGAACCAGGGCGCCGTCGTCCGCGCCGGGAGGGCCCTCGACAGTGAACTGGTCGGCGAGCTCCCGACCGGCGCCGAGGTGCGGGTCTGGGAGTCGGGCTTCCATCTTAAACAAGACGGGACGAAGATCGGCCGCTGCCGCGTCACGGAGCCGCTCAACGGGTGGTTGAGTGCGAAGTGCGTCGAGGTCCTGCCCCAGGGCGTCCGCGGGGGCCCGGTGCCCCGCTGCGACGACTACGAGGCCTGCTTCGAGCCCGCCGAGCCCCAGCGTGTTGCAAAGAAGGACGACGGCCCGCCCAAGACTTATGTACCCGCCTCCATCAAGTGCGTCGTATTGAACGTGCCCGAGGAAGAAAGACAGGGTGTCACGAATTTCAAAGTAGGGTGGGCCCACGGCCAGACGACGGTGGTCACGGACAAGGAGTCGCGCGCGAACACGGAGCTCTACCAGTGGACCAAGGGCAAGGACGGCGGGCCGCCGGAACTGTCCGCGCGGCTCTCGTTCCACGGCTTCGCCTCGCGCGCGCTGCCGCCGGGCAAGACCATGAAGGGCTAGTCTGTCTGTCTGCTTTCCCCTCCCTCCCCGCGTATGTTACACAACAAATACTTACGCCAGCGCCTCGAGGCTCCCCATTTGGCCGGCCGGCGCCTTCCGCGCCTGGACCACAATCATGGGATCGCGCTGGCCCACCCAGCCGTCGGGCGAGACGTCCACGACGGATATGTCCTCATCATCGAACCCGGCGTAATGGTAGTAGCTCGCGATGATGCGCGCGTGCGAGGGCTCCGTGAAGGGCCGCGTCCAGCAGGGCACGACTTTCGAAGGAAAGCATCTATTGGTGAAGGCCATCGCCGCGAGGCCGCCCGGCTTGAGGACCCGTCTGATTTCTTTGAACACCTCGAGCGGGCTCGTCAGGTAGTCCGCCGACAGGCTGTTCGTGACGACGTCGAAGCTATCATCTTCATACGGTAAGGTCGGGTCCTTGTTGAGATTTTGGACGGTCCACTCGGTCTTACTTGGATTCGCGAGGAGCTCTAGCGCGTTGAGCCCGAGCGCGGCGCAGCGCTTCGCCTTGTAGCCCTTCGGGTAGTGCGACGTCCAGGAGCTGCACAAATCCAGCACGTTCCCGTTGTCCGGCAGGACGCAGCCGTAGTATTTGGTGAGGCACTCGCGGCACTCGCTGCCAGCGTGCTGCACGAATTTCGGGATCAAATAGAACAATTGATCATCACTCGGGTCCTGCGGCGTCAGGTCGCGCGCGTCGAAGGGCCACTTGTCCGGATAAGTCTGGTCCTCGAGGGCGCGCGACGTTGGGCTTTGCTTGGCGTGTGGGACGTCGACGCCGCCGATCACCAACGCTGCGGACAGGGCTGGTACGAGTGATCGCACGACTGCAGTGCGCATTGATGGCATGGTCTAGCGGAGCGCTGTGGCGTGCAAGGTGCAGTTATGGCTGGCTTTTGGCCGTGGGGTGTGGCGCATGCCAGAGAGCTAGCGTCCTGTAAAGACACTAGCAAACCTTACTAGCAAACCTTACTGCGCGCGCGCTGCAGAGCGCTAGGTGAGTCGAGAGGTGTCGTTCCGTGTATTAGTCATCACTTACAAGTATTGACAAGGGAGGGACTTGGGCGGGGAACACGCCGGGGACAATACGATAGCAAAGGTTGTGACTCTCCAGTTGCTTCACGATGGATGACCTAACCGCGGTGCCGGAAGTCGAACATCCTGGCGGTTTTCCCCCACAGGCTGCCGTTCCTGGAGTGTCTCGGCGCCGTCGGCGTCAAGCTTGGTCCGTTTGGAGGACCGTCGGCGCCGAACTGGGCCCGCAAGGGAGACTGATCCCGTTTCAGTCCTAAGGCGGATATTTTTATCAGGCAAGAGCCCCTTTGCCTTCGCCTCCTCCGCGACTGCCCGGTCCGCCGTTTTGAGTGTAATGTGGTTTCTATCGATGCCCAAGGCCAAGGCCGCCTCGACTACATCAATTTTTGCTGTATTGCATTTAATGGTCACTCGTGGGTTCGAGCACCCCCAGAGCCGCACAGCCTTGCGGAGCTCTTCGATCTCGGCTGAACATAGCGTCACTTTTAGGCCCTTCGCGAGCAATGCAATGGCACCTTCGACTGTGGAGGTTTGTTTTCCAGTACACTTTTTGTTGCCAGCTTCTTGGTTGGGGTCTTCCGTTGGCGGCGCAGCGTCGGCGACCTGTCCTGGCGCAGGCGCGGGCTCGGGCTCGGGCGCGGGTGGCGCGTCCTCTTCCTCTCCTGGAGCGGGCGCCTCAACCTCGGTGTGAGGGAGCGAGACGTCATCATGTTCCGCGGGCGGAGCGTCGCCGTCGCGGTGCAGGGCAGCCTCGTCGGCGTCCGGCACTGGATCCTCGGTCCCCTCGTTATCACTGTCTGGCGCAGGTGGCGGCCCCTCCACGGTCGCGGCTTCCGGCTCGGGCTGCGGGGGCTGTTGCTCCTGCGCCTCCTTCTGGTGCTCCCCCAGAGCCTGGGCAGCATCGATGCGAATCGTGCCGCGCGGTGACCTTACGACATTCCAGCCTGCCTTTGCGCATTCAACCGCGAACTTTGCCTGTGCTGCGATGTCCATCGCTCTGCGGCGCTGCAGTTGGCGCTGTGAAATGTTTGCAATGAAATATTTGAGACAGAACCCCGAACGAAAGGCTCCAAACACCGCTCGGGCAATGGCTCCTCAGGGGACGCTTCAAGACCACTCGGCGAGCGACGGAACGATCAGCTGCGTGCGGGTCGAGTTTAAACCTGGGCTGCCGGAGAGGCGCTTTGGGGCAGCCTATAGCATGTACAAGATGCGGTCGCGGACCAAACCAGACGAGGAGGAGAATGGTGGACTGTTCTACGACGCCCCGGACGAGGAGGCGGCACCGCTGCCGCCGCCGCGCTACTTCTACCTGAAGCGGCTCCTGGCTGCCCTCGCGGTGGCAGTGATGGTCTTCGCATGCACCCGTCGCGACGCCGACGAGGAACCGCCTCCACCACCACGCATCGCGACCCCAACGCTCGACACGAATCTACCCCATCCGCACGAGTGGGCGCCGCCGCAGAAGCGGTTGGTGCACTACATCGACCTGACGCGGCCGCCGACGCCGCACCAGCAGATGAGATTAATATCGAGGAATAAACCCGTGACGGCGAGCGTGCGAGGTAATTTAGGAGAGGCATCGGTCGTCACGAACGGTCTCAAAAACGACTGGCTGAAGGATCGATGGCAGGCGGCGAAGAACATGCAGGGCGCGCCCATCCCCGGCGCCCACTGGCTTTTGGTGGATCTCGAAGCCACATGTGTTGTGGAGCGCATCGATGTTGAGTTCGAGTCCGCGTTCGCACGGGATTATCAATTGAAAGGGCGGAGTAAAAGCGGCGCCTGGGTGAGCCTGGCCGTCGGCGCGAGCGCCGTCGAGTCGCGGCCCGCGAAGCAGCGCATTTTGCACCGGCTCGCGTCGAACTCGATGGCGCCGGTCGACCAGGTCCGATTGGATATTTCTCGGCCAGCGACTAGGTGGGGGACGAGCGTCTGGGAGCTGGATATTTTTGGGACGTGTGCGGGGTAAGTAGTTGTTTATGAGATGTGACCACCGCGTGATCCCGGGCGCGTGATTAATTATTGTTTTATGAAAGTTATGTATAAGGAGGGGATGATGGGTAATTAGAGAGAGAAGCCGCCGCTACTGCCCGGCGCCAGATTCGTTTCCTGTCCGGCGGTCAGCAGCGTCCTCGCACCGCCTCGTAAAAGCATGGGAGTCGTTCGCACATAAAAAGTGCGTCAAGAGCTTTATCACAACAGCTTTGTACGCACTTTGCCGCCGTGACGTCGGCCGACGCGCCCGTGAACTACGGCGACTTCCTATTGTTCACGGCCCTCGAGCTCGCGATCTCGTCGTTCACGGCGGCAGTCGACGAGAGCGAGCTGCCGGACGGCCTCGGTAAATGGTGGAACCGGATGCTACAAACCAAAGCCGTGGCCGCGCTCAAGGGCAAGGGGAAGAAGCTCATGCCCGGCGAGCACAACAAGGCCTGGTAGCTATAAGTATACTTAAAAGAGGCCGAACAGCTTCTTCTTCTCGCCCGGATCCACCAACCGCCCCTCGCACCCGTCCTCGGCCGAGAGCCATAATTGGTTCGTGTTATCGAGGTGAAGATAAAAACGGTGGTTCAGCGTGAAGGAGTTCGGGCCGTACCTCTCCCGGAACCCCGCGACGCCCTCGTCCTCCAATCTCTTCCCATCCCGCCAGACGCGCGACGAGTCGTGGCCCCAGCCGTCGTAGCCGTCTCTTTCTCCTGCCACCCAGCCGTCCTTGTCCTCGCCGCTCGCGGAAAGCTGTAAGACAAAGTTCATGCCGCCCGCGGCGTTCGGCACCTTTCGCACCTCGCGGCCGTGGAAGAACGTCGCGTCGTCGGCGAAGTTGGATTTGTCGTAGCCGGGCACCTGCGCCATGCGCCGCGTCGACGCGTCGTGGATGACGACGTTCGGCGCGTCCGGGCCTTTGAGTTTGTCGACGAGCGCGTCCGTCAGCACGAGCTGGAACATCATGCCGCCGCAGAAGTCGAAGACCGCCTTCTTCTCGTGCAGGTCGACGAGGTACCGCGCCGCGTTGTCGGCATAATCGCGGTCGCGACACGTCGGGTTCTCCAGAGCCACGTCTGTCATCTCGGCACTCGTCGCGGCGGCGGCGCGCTGCGAGAGCGGCGCGGCGGAGGACGTAGCAGGCACGTGAAAGGCGCTGCCGGCAGCGCCTAGGAGCGCTAGAGTGCGGAGCATCGAGAGCACCTCTTGTAGCGCCCCGAGGTGTCGTTTGACTGGCAGTCTTCGTGCGTGCCAGCAACAAGGGTGATGGAAATCTGCTTTCCGCAACCGTGAAGGTAGATTAACGTCTTGTGTGGGGAGCACGCTCCCCTGCGCTGGAATCCGGTGGAGCTAGCGTCCTGTAAGACACTAGCAAGCCGGAGAGCGTGCTTTGGACAGCGCCGCAGACGCTCCCTGGTCCCCCGCTGCACGCCGTACGCCGTCTCCGCTTCTATAATTAGTGGCCCGCCCGGCTCGCAGCACAAAAAGGCGGGAAAACGCCCGTAACAACACCAACCATGGAGGAGGCCAAAAAGGACGACGAGGTCACCATCGCAGACCTGAAGGAAGTGATAGATGGCCAGTCGCACCGCATCGACGCCTTGACGAGTTTAGTAAGAGCGCAGCAGGTCACGATGGACCGCTTGCTGCGCGCCGTCGAGAAGGGCGCCGCCATCCCTGCTGCCGCCGTCCCGCCGCCCGCGCCGGCGCCCTACGCCACCGCCCAACGCCCACAAACCTACGCGCCATCCACGAGCTCGCGCACGGGCCCGACGGGCTACGGCGCCCAACCCGTACAAGCGTACGGCCCCGGATCGGCGAGCGATCCCAGTGCGGCAAGGGCGAGAGAGCACGCGCAGCGTTTAGAAGCGGAGCGCCAGCGCAGCGAGGCGGCGCGCCGGGCCCACGCCGAGCGCCAGGCCCAGGAGCAGCGCGAGCGCGAGGCTCGCGCGCAACGGGAACGGGAGCGCCAGGACCAACTAAGAAGGGAGGCCGAGGCGCGCGCCGAGGCCCAGCGCAAGGAGAGGGAAGCCTTAGCTGCAAAGCGCGCGGAGGAAGCTAGATTGAAGAAGGAGGCGGAAGAGGCCGAGCGGAGGAAGGTCGAGGCCGCGAAGAAGGCGCAACAAGCAAAACTCGCGGCGTCGCGGTCCAAGGTGCTCGGTGATTTGGTCGGCTCCGACGACGAGGGCGAGAACTCGCTCTTCGGGAGCTCGCCGAAGGCGCCGGCGTCGACGTCGAGCCTATTCGACTGAGTGTAAGATCCTAGCTAGACGTACAGTTACGCCCAGGGAGCCCCTTCTTCTTCAGAATTTGATCTTGATCTTGCCCAGCTTGAATTTGCCGAAGTCGAGCTTGAATTTCGCGCCACGGTGAATCTTCGCGTCGACCTCCACGCCATCGACACGACGCCTGCTCGACGGCGTGGCGATACCGAGTCCTCACCGCTCGACCATATCATTTGTTCCATCAATGATATGTGTTGCACCAAAAATTGGGGGGCATTCCAGCTCGCACTTCTGCAAGGGTTCGTCAGTGTCCTGAGGCAAAACGAGAAAAAAGGGCAAATCGATGCGAGCCCGGCCAATCGGCTCGCGTTTCGAGTTCTGCGGCGAGGAACAATACTGAAGGCTCACAGAAGGCAACACCTAGTTGATTTTCCACGCGCGTTGCAATTGCCACGTCAAAAAAGGCAGGATTCCGCGCGTGGGGCTAGCGGCATGTAAGACACTAGCAAGCAGGAAAAAACCAAGTCCCCCCCAGGGGCTCCGCCCACTAGTCCTAACACCGCAAATGATACGCACGCACGCGGTCTAGGTACACAGTGTTACGCCGCCTCGCGGAGCCGCGCGACGAGCTCGGCCTTCTTGCCCCCGACCTTGAGGCCCTTTTCCTTGAGCAGCGCCTTGAGCTCGGGCACCTTCATCGCGTCGTAGGACTCGGAGGAAGCGACGGGCACCGCGGGAGGCGCATCACCGCCGCCGATGCCCAGGATCGACAACAGCTCCTCATCTTCGCCCTCAAGGTCGTCCTCATCACTCCCCAGAAACGACGCGAAGGACTCGTCGTCGTCCTCCTCCTCGAAGTCACCACTGTCATCGGACAACAACGACCGCAGCAAGTCGTCGTCACTTGCAGCCTCGGCCTTCCTCGAGACTGGCTTCTTCTTCTTCGGCTCATCATTTCCACCGAGAGAAGAAAACAAGGAGTCGAAGAAGGCGTCGTCCGCCTCCGACGGCTGGCCTAATAACGCGTCGTCGGGGTCGTCCTCGGCCGTCGTGTACTCGTCCTCATCTAGATCTCGGTCGACGGCGGCGCCGAAGCCTAGCGCGCCCTCCCGTGCCGACGCCTCGGCCATCGTGTCCCACCTACTACGTCTGGCGGCCCGGCCCGCGCCGTCGTCGACGTCGTAGACCTCATCCTGCTTCCTGTCCTGTCTACGTTGTCTCCGCGACGCGAGCCCGGCGTCCCCCCTGCCATAGTCCGCCTCGCCCGATCTCCTAGCTTCCCGCTCCGCAGCTTCGCGAGCAGCCGCGTCGGCCCGCGCTTGTGCCAATTCTTCCGCTTGCTCCATCTGAGCAATTTCCTCGGGCGTGAGCAATCTCACTTGATCCGGGTCCAGGGGCACGTCAAACGCCGACGTGCCGCCCGTCAATCTTATTATTAACTGGTCGTTCTTCACCGAACGAATGAGTCCTCGTTCTCCGGTGAGATCACCCTTGACGACCGCGACGATATCACCTAAAGCAAAGTTGTCGACGATCGAATCGAGACCGACGTCCTGGCCCTCCTGGTGGATCTTGAGCATGCCCTTTACCTCTCGCTCCGTCAAAGGTGTGGGCGTCACCGCACCCTTGTAGCCCACGACGACGTCCCCAATCCCGTTCCGCATGCCCTTGTCGTCTCCGACGAAATTCGCCACCTTCGGCACTTTGGTGAGCACCGCCCAGGAGTTCTGGTCCGGGCGCCACTTCACGAAGACGTAGCCCGGGTATATTATGCGATCTTTGTGGTAGACCTTTTTTCCCCTTGTGGAAGCTACCTTCTCCGTCGGTACTAAAATCTCATCAACTCGGCTCTTAGCTTCGGCGTTCTCCGGGTAGGATAGGATCTCCTTAAGAGTCTCGCCGCACCACAACTCGTTCCCCACGTAGCACTGCAGAATGTACCAGTCGCTCTTGTCGCTCGTCTCGATGTCGACCGGTACCGCTCGCCTCTTGGCTTGCGGTGTCGCGAGCGGCGGGATTAGCGCTGTTGTAACGCATAGCGTCGCCAGCGCGGCGGCGCGCCTCATGGCTCAACGTGCGCCGCTTTGGCTGTCCTGCGGCGTGCACTTCAGCAGCTCACTGTGCACTGCCGCGGCGGCCGCGTTCGAGTGCTGGTCGCTCAGACGGCTCGTGAGGACTCCTGGCGACGCCGAGGAGAGTTGTGCGTTGCGCAACCGCGTTGTCGGCGCAAGCAGGCGTGCCACTCTGAACAGCAAGCAACCAAGCAAGCATCGCTGGCAGGCTGCACGAGCAGAGCTGAGACTTCAGACTCGTCGAGCACTCGCATAGCTCCGTCGAAATACGATACAACAAAGCGGCATCGCTGTCACGACGGCGACGATGATCCTGGCAGCAGCCCTGCTCACTGTGCAGGCGCTGCAGCCCGCGCCGCGCCATATCAGAGCGCCGCACCGTATCGTTAAAGCGAGCGCCACCGACGCGACGGAGCGCGAGTCCTACTTGCAGTACAACGCGCACGCCTGGCGCGGCGTCTGCCGCTCCGTCGTCGTCGACGCGACGAGACGGAGAGTGGACTACGACGCGGATTTAGATGGAAAGCGCTACTCCGCGGCCGTCAAACGTAGAAAGAATGGCGATCTCGAAGAACGGTTCAGCTGGGACGACGCCGATTCTATAGAGACGACGCTCCCCTCGAAAGACGTCGTTTGTGATTTTGATGGGAGCTACTCCTGCGATCGAATGAAGTCACTCGTCGCTGGTACAGCCCCGTCGTTCACGATCGAGACGGGTTTGGCCGTGTCGGACGAAGCGCGGATACGTATCCTAGCCTTGTATGACGGCGCGACGGGTCTACTCAAACGCATCGCCTGCTTAGATGAGCAAAGAGTGGGCGCTTCCGAGTCCACGGGAGGCGCCGCATTGGCGGCGGAAGTGGATGACGTCTTCGCTGTTTCTGGTGAATGGGCGGGCGATGCGACTGTCCGAAGGCCGGACAACAGCGCTTGTAGGGTCCTGAAGCAGGACTTTGTGTTGCGATGTGACGGCGAGCGGTTCTATCGGGGCCTGGAGATGCGGATGCCCGGGGACTTGTTTTCTACTGATGGGAAGACCGAACGGACGCTGCTGGAGAGTTATGGGGAGGTCTCCGAGCCGGGCGCGGCGTATGATAGCGTGATTTTCCGGGAGGACGGCGCCGTGTTATGTATCCTGCCGGGGTGCTACGCGCTCTGTCCGTTTTCGTTGGACGATGGAAAGGCCTTTTTTGTGGAAGCCGGCTGCTTCGTCGACGAAGATGATAGACAGGGGCAGCTGCCCATCTCTGTGCGCAAGGGCATCATGATGGAGGGCGACCCCGGGACATCTAGTCGTTTTTTGGCGCGGAGCGTGCGGCTCTACGCGCCGCAACGGGAGCTGAAGAGCGTGACGACGTCGTACCACCAGCTCGTGGACGGGGACTAGGCCGCCTCGCGTAAAATGGACTTACTTCTACTGGGCCGCTAGATGTTATTACTAGTAAACTGAATAATTGCGGGGCGGCCTGCTTGGACATCCGCAAGCGCGGCTCGGAACACTTCCAGACTGCGCTGGCGTCGTTGTGTCTTCGGGTGCAGAGCCCCAAAGATCTGACGCGTCCGTTTATAAACGTCCTCGCGCATAGCCACGGCCGCGCGCAGATTATCGCTGCCACCGAGACAAGCCAGAGTGTCTGCGAGCACCGAGCGGAGATCTAGCGTTAGCTTGTGATTGTCACCAAGCGTGCGTTGAGCGTCTGAGATTGATCCGTGCAGCAATGATTTGGTCTCTGCGTACTTCCCTCGTTTGTTGAGCGCAAGTCCCAAATTAAAGGCTCCTAATAACGTGCTAGAGTGGCAACTACCGTAGAGTGACTTGAATCCGGCATATATTTCTCGGGTGGTGGATAACGCTTCCTCGTATCGTCCGAGCGCTTGATACACATTTGCAAGATTGCCCTGCGTGACGACCGCGCCACGCCGGACGACCGACGCGCCCGGAACAAAAGATAACTCGAGAATCCCTTAGAGACGCCGAGCGGGGGATAAGGGATATCTAAAAAGCGCCGTTCTTGCCGACCGGCGTCGACGCGATGTGCTGCTCGTCCTTGAGCATGACCGCGTGGTCCGCCTTGTTCTTCAGGTCCTGCACGTGGGCCTTGAAGTAGCGCATCGACCGCTTGCAGTCCTCGACCGTCGCGAAGGAGACGTCCACGGTGCGGTCCGCGAAGATGAAGCTGAAGGCGAGCTTGCAGTGCTTCGCCTGCAGCGACTTGCGCAAAGTTTCCGTGCCGCAGATCAGCTTGTTCCTTGCATCGGGATCCACGTCGTGGCCCGCCCGTAACTCCAGGCACTTGTGCAGGTAGAAGCGCTCCTTGCCCGTGGCGGCCTTGCCGTTCGGCATCGTCCAGTACAACGCCGCGGCGTCCGACGTGAGTTTGAGGAGCCGCCGGTCGGCCTTGCCCTTGCGGTTGTGCTTGACGACGTCCAACCCCACGGTCTGGCAGTCGCTCACGAAGCGGGCCAAATCAGCTCGTGTAATGGTCACCTTCTGCGTCGGTCTTTTTTGTTCAAGCAATTTCGAGCGCATCGCCGGCGTCATGCTGTCGGAATGGCGCAGCAGCTTCCGCCGGAACCGCGCGTAGGCGTCGTTCGCCTCGGACGCGCCCGCGAGCGCCGCAGAATCGGCCATGTGGCGGTGCATGGCCGCCGTGGCCTTCGTCGCTTCCCGCCGCGCCTCGTCGACGACCGCGGCCAAAACCTGCTCGCGCTGCTGCCACCTCCGGCCCTTCTCCTTCTCCGCTTCCACATCTAAAGCTAATAGTCGAGCCTTCTCCCGTAACTCGGCGTTCTCGGCGCGGATCTCCTCGAGGGCCTTCGAGGCCTCGCCCGCTAATTCGCGCATGGCGTTGGCCTCGCCCTCAAGTTCTGCTTTCTCGGCGCCAGAAATGGAGCCGCCGCTCCCGCTGTGTCTCCCCATGGACGCGGCGCGCGCGACAGCAGAACCGCGTTGCGACGAGGGCTTCGGTATACTACCGGCCTTTTCCATGGCGATGCGGTTCAGGCGCTTTGTGATCGAGTCGAGGTTCTCGCCCCGCGCCCGCAGATCTCTTACCAAAATACACCTTCTACGTGCCACTTCCGGCC
>Ga0099799_10174_pt1 | contig 19889 bp, 17 predicted proteins | sample Uncmet6_SortLC_1_FD_89033 | JGI IMG/M metagenome (GOLD analysis project Ga0099799, IMG submission 89033) | Marine eukaryotic communities from CALCOFI LINE 67, Pacific Ocean - CN11_C50_N6_SortLC_1 | ecosystem: Environmental > Aquatic > Marine > Oceanic | place: Pacific Ocean: Monterey Bay...
CCTGCTCCGACGCGGGCTGCGCGCTGTCCTAGGCAGCTTTTTACTAATACACTACTACTATACTTGCTGCGTTCTAGACTGCGTTCGACCGCGAGGACGCGTCGCGGCGATGGCGTTGTGGCTCGCTCTCCAGTTTGACTGCGTGAGAAGCCAATGCGTTTTTGGGGCGAGGGCAGCCGACTGCGCGCCGTTGCATTCAAATCCAGGTGTGCGCAGTCCTTTTGGTCGTATTTGCCACTGCGCGACGCGTGGGCTGCCATGCGCTGCTGCTGGAGCGTCCTACCGCTGCCCAAACTCAATTTCATGGCCAAGTCCGACCGCGACTTCGTGGTGGCCTGCTACGACGGGCAAGTGGACGCAGTGGCATTAATGTTGAAGAGCAACCAATTCGACGGCAACACCTCGACTTCCGGGCAGTCCGCATTGTGCGCGGCGGCGGCCGGCGTCCGGGGCGGCCGGCCGCAAAGCGACGAAATCAAGGTACGGCTCATCCGGCTGCTCTGCGCGCACGGCGCGGATCCGAACCGATTCAACTGGCGCAAGTGGAGTCCTTTGCATTACGCCATCTTGAACGGAAGCAGCGCCGTGGCGACGGAGTTGTTGGACCAGGGCGCCGACGTCGACGCGCTATTTGATGGGGCGACGCCGCTCGTGCTCGTGGCATGCGAGGATCCACGTTATCCTACGACCGTATCTAATGGGGGTCCAGCGGTCGTCGTCGCCCATCAGCGTTCCTCCTCTCTGACGGCCGCGGCCAAGCGTAATCTGATGCGACTTCTCTTGGATCGCGGCGCGTCGCCCCTCGCAATTCGAAACGCCCATCGCGTGACGAACGACGCGAGGACGATCCTGCGCCAGTATTATTCGATCGTCGTGCACCTGAACGCGTTCGGGACAGCTACCTCGTGTCCGGACCCCGCGCGGCTCTCCGCGATCGATCTGGTGCCCACCATCGCCTCGTACGTGATCTAGCGCCTAAGCATATGCCTCCAGACGCCCCGAGGCCTCCAGGTGCCGCTAGTGGCTCGCGCGAGAGCGCGCGGGGCGCTGCGGAGCGCAGCCCTCACGCGGGCGCACGGCACGCGGGGCGAAGGACGGGAGCACTCGTGGCCACACACGCACCGCGTATAGAGGCGAAGGGCAGCCCTCATCGTCGCGAGGTAAGCTATGGTCAAGAAAAAAGGCAAAGGAGCCGCCGCGGCGCCCGCCGGGAAACCGGTGCCCACCTTCTACGTCTCGCCCCACTACGCCGCCGACGATAAAGCAATAGTGAAGCTGCCCAAAGCTTTATGCACGTGCTGGCGCAACATCTGCGAGAAGAAGTTGGACACGTGCGAGGTCTGCTGCTACTCGCCGCGCAACGCGTCGCGCCACTACCAGGTTTTGAATGCGCCCTCGCCGGAGCGCGTCGACCTGTCTCCGAGGTTGGAGCGGTTGAAGTTGGAGGTCGCCGCGGCGGGCGGCCAAGCGCGGAGCAAGGCCTTTGGTGATAAATTAGAGGAAGACGCTGGGGTCGTGGCGCCCAAGGGGTCGCGGCTCGCGGATTTGCGGGAGGAGCAGCTCGGCGAGTTGTTGTGTAGGTACACGGACGCTGTGGAAAGAGACAAATTACTAGGCGTCGAGCGGCCAGATATTCTTATCAGGAGAGCGGTATTGCTCTCAGCGGCGGGCGAGCACGAGCGCGCGAAGCGGGACGCGCAGGAGGCGGTGCGGCTCGTGCCGACGATGGCCGTGGCGCACTTTCGGGTCGGCGTGGCGGAGTTCGAGCTCGAGAACTACGAGGCCGCGGTACAATCCTTCGCCGAGGGCCTCAAGGCGTCGCCCGGGTCCTGCGATCTCAGGAGAGCGCGGGACGCGGCGCTCGTGGCGCTGCGCGCGCGGCCGGGGCGGCTCGAGGCGCTCCACGCGGCCCAGAGGCGGCGCGAGCGCGAGGCGAACGAGATGGTGATGCTGAAGATCAACAAGCTGACGGCCGCGAAGGCCGCCGCGCGCCGCATCAAGGAGAAGTCGCAGGGCAGCCGGCCGGGCTCGCGGGCGTCGTCGAGGCAATCGTCGAGGTGACATAAGTTACAGACATGTTTTACGTGGGGCCCTCGGGGGACCAGTCGACGTACTCCGCGCGGCGGTCCGAGATCTCCGCCGGGCCGTAGGCGGCTAAACCCTGGACGAAGATCCCCGTCGTGATGGCCAGGCAAACGACCGACGCCGGATGGTCGAACGCGCAGAAAAGCGTGCCGATCCAGGCGATGAGGTAATGGTGGAGCTCCCATGCCTGTGTGCAATCCAATCTAGTAAGTCGCCACGCCATCGAGCTGGCGTCGCGTCGATGGCGTGAGTGGCGAAGACGTGCCGTGACAATTTGATTCATGCACTGTCCCGCACGTCGTTGTTGAAATCGAGGATGATGATATAAGCCGCGTAGGCGCAAACGACGGCCAGGCGTGGTGCCAGATACGGCACGACACCAAGCTTGGTGCTACTCCTCTTTGCGTACCACACATGGAACCAGAGCCCCAGCAGGATAAAAAACGCGACAATGCACATGACGGTGACGTAGGCCGCGCTGCGGCCGCCCCGGGACGACAGGGAAGTTTCCAGTTGCGTGAGATCTGACAACAGGCTAAATACGATGCCCGTGACTGACGCTACGACGAAGAACCCGAGATTCGCCGTCCAACGCGTCAACAGCCGCCGCTCCGGCGCCAGCACGTGCGCGAAAATGGCTGTGCCGCACGCGTGGAGGACTAGCATCTGGACGCTTGCCAGGATGAACGTCGCGCGCCGCCCCGCCGGATCGATGCCGTCGGATGGCAGGCCCGCGGCGACGGCTAGTCTCTGGCCCACGTACACGAGAACATTCATGGCGACCCAGGCGAGAAGACGGGTCACACATTTATTCGCCGCGGCGGCGTCGTGCTGCGGGCCGCCCTGGCACGCGCCGCAGCACCGACACACGGCTTCGACGCGGCCACACTCGATCTCTTCCATCTCTTCGGCGTCGTGCATTGGGGACGGCGGTGCTTCGGTCAGGAGCGGCGCCCTGCGGGTCTCCTCGGGTGAGTGCTCCATGATCTCTTTGGCCCTGTGAGTTGGGTAGGCGACCTATGCGTCACGACTGAGAGCCTTCAACGTGTTTGATTCGAGCCTACACCGCTGTGGCACAGAGCTCTGACCTGCTCGCACGAGCGCGCTATATAACTAGCGTACATAAAGGCACTAGCTTGTTTTTTTACCGTACGACTGCTCCCCCCAGGGGCTCCGCCCACTAGTCCTAGCACCGTTTCAGTATGGAAAGATAATCACAGGCTTTCCGACGGCCTGGACGCCATCGACGAGAGGTATACAGTGTACTCGCACGTTAAAAAAAACAGGAAGTATGGACACTAAAATTACCACCACACAACCCTCAGAGCCTCCGCCGCTTCTCCGCGCGCGTCTCCGCCACCCCGTCAGCCGGCTCCGACCCACCCTCGACGGCCACGCGCCAGAGCTGGATGCCCGCGTCCGAGATGGTCTTGCCCGTGCCGCCCGCCGACGCGACGCGTTTGCCATCGGCCTTGACGCACAGTATGGAGTTCAGGACGCTCGCCGACGCCTCCACGCTTAAATCCTTCGAGGCGTGCGCCCTTAACCTTCCATCGGCGCCCGCGCTCACAACTAAATCGTCGACGAACGCCAAAGCATGGACCGCCCCTGGATTCGCGCACTCCGCGACCGGCGTTTCCAGATGCCGCATGTCCCACAGCAACACGCTTCCCCTTTGATCCGCCGACGCGATCAGAGGAGAAGTGGCCGACGCGGCGACGGCGTACGCTGAATTCCCGCGCCGCGCGTGGAGGTCCACGGAGTCTACACTCTCAAGCGTCCGCGCATCATTGAGACGCACGGTGCCGTCCGACACCGCACTTACAAGGATATCCCCCTTGCGGGCCATCGAAAAAATGTAGGATTTTTGGTCGGGGTTCCGGTGGCCGCCGAAGACAATGCCATTAGGGCTCTTGACGCACGTTTCTCGCTTCAGACACGTCTCCTTCTCCACGTCCCATAGTTGCAAGGTGTCGCCCGCGCCGACCGCGAGGTTCGATGCTAATGATTCGAGGCCGTAGACCTCGTCCTCTTGATTCGTATCTAGCGTGGCCTTCGGCCGGCCGTCACTTGGTGAGCAGACCTGCATCTTTCCTAATGACGAGCCGGTTATGACGGAATCGCCGTGCCAGCAGACGCGCATGAGCTCGTCGCCATCCAACGGCGCGAGCTGCTTCCCTTCACCGATGGACCAGACGAAGCCGCCGACCTGGCCCACCGACGCGAGGCGGTCGTCCGAGCCCCAGGCGACGTCATACACGCGGTCGCTGTGGCCGTCTAACCTAGATTCGCGCTTGAGCACGACCTGCGGCGACGGCGCGGGGGCGGATGGCGCGCAGCCCGCGCAGTAGCGCGCCTCGCATGCGGCGTAGCAGATCTCGCAGTAGCCCATGGAAACCTCCGCGGCGGGCGGCTGGATAACTTTTAGGCTACGCAGCCGTACGAACGGATCCCCAGACTGCTTTTATTGTCGACAAGGCGTCTAACGATAAGGTTCTATGCAGCATATCTAGGCAGCCTTGGAGCGCGCGCTTAAAATGCGCGAACAAAACAGCGAGCTAGCGTCGTATTAACACACTAGGATCTCGACGCAAACTTTTTGCGCACCGCTTGCTCGGCGCCAGCTGCACGCCAGCGGCTAAGATTAGGCGTTTGCGACAGCTCTATCATCAGTGCATCGCCAGTGCAAGCTACCGCACTGCCGACGCCAGGCGACGCGAAGCATGGCCTCCCACGTCGCTTCAGCGGACGACGCCGAAGCGCTGCGCAACAAAGCTGTCACCGAATTCGCATCGGTCATCGCGACGCTCGACGGCGTCGAGTTGGACGCAAGCGAGGGCGACGCGCTCAAGAAGATGAAGCGCGGCGCCGCGCTGCGAGGCGTCATGGCCGCGAAGGGCTGCGACAAGCCCGAAACGCTCGAGACGATGGCGCGCGAGTGGGTCGGCGGCATGCTGGTGGCCACGTACGCGCTCGAGAAGGCGGCGTCCAGTCGACGGTTCGTGCAGAAAGGTGATCGCGAGTTAGTCAATACCTTAAACAAGTGCTACGACGCCACATCAACCTGGGCCGAGACGCACCTTGTGGCAGCTTTGGGCCTCTCCCGTAAAAAGGCCGATGATGACGAGCAGCGGCCCTCGTGCGAGGCGCGGCCAGACCCGGTGCCCGAGGCGGAAGCTAGAAGATTGGTGAACGAGGCCTTGCGACGGGGCACGGCGCAGTTCGAGGACTATGCGGGCGACGACCCCGCGCCGGCGGCTTTAGCGCTGCAGACAGATACCTGGGAAGCTTTGAATTGGCGCCGCGGGGCCCTCGCTTATTATGTGACGGCCACCGTCTGCGGCCTGGGCAAAGGCAACCCGTCGTCCGACGAGTTATCTAAAAGTGCTGTAGCAGTCAGAGACGAGCTCGAGGCGGGCATCGCCGCGATCGGTCGGGTCCTCGACGCGCGCGGCGGCGACGCGTTGCACTCGGACCTGAAACCGGCGACGCAGGCGACGGATTATGGGGTGTGGAGCACGACCCATTTACTCGGAATGGCCTACGCCGGCGAGCAGGCCTACATCCTGTGGCTGCTCGACGATAGCGAGGACTGGCGACGACTCGCGTTGGTACTGTTGCACCGCTACGTGTATGTGGTTGAGGTGCTGATGGTCGGGTGCGGCTGGTCCGTGAAGCGGCCGAAAGAGTTATTGGGATTGCTGGGCGGGCGCAAGGCCGTCGCCGAGCAGCTAAAGGAGTGGGGCGCGGACGAGGCCATCGCCAAGGAGCTGAAGCGCCTCGGCCTCGGGGACGCGTCTCCGGAGAAGAAGTCTTCGTCGTCGTCGGGGCGGCGGAAGAAGAAGGGGAGGTAATGCGTGTTATTGTCTTACTTCTAGTACTCGAGAGCTGCGTCTTCCGCGCCTTCCGATGCTTTTTTTCGAGCTAGTATGTCTTTGATGCGCTAGGGCATGATTTCCTTGACCTTGGGCAGAACCCTGCGTTTGGCTCACACAAGGGTGGCAGGAGCGAGACACGCGGTTCAAAACATCAGTCAGTGGCCCACTACTGCGCACAGCATTTGGGCCGGCGTGAGGCATCCCTCACTGCCAGAGTAACAGCAAACCTCCCCAGCACGCCGTCGACGCGGCGCGCACACCCCGATGGGCCTAGGAGACATTATCTTGTACGCCTTCTGCGCCTTCATTGTGGGAGTCTTCATTTTTAACTTGGTCGACACGGCCCAGACCGCGAAACGCAAAATAGCGGCGAAGAAGCATGATTAAGCTCCTCCTGATCACGGGCGCCGTGGCCATGGCGCCGCGCACGAACCGCCCGAAGAAGATCCGGGGCGTCCGGGAGGACCGCTGGTCCTTCGACGTCCTCACGAAGTGGAAAAAGGAGGGCGAGCACGCACAAATAGTAGCTACCGATAGTAGAGGAGAGGTCGGCTGGTTCGAAGTACTAAGGTCAAGAGGCGGCAACGTCCTCCACGCGCCTCTCAAGGATGAACCGGTGGTAGAACGCGCGTTCGGCACGAACGTCATGACCGAACCGGAGGTGCGGCGAAAAGGCGTCGCCACGGCGCTCTTCCGTAGAGCTGAAGAAATTGTGCGGGAATGGAACTTGAACGAATTTCTGCTCACGTGCGTCAGCAACCACGAGCCGTCCTACAACCTGTACCGGAAGCTCGGCTTCGAGGAGGTCGACGCCGAACTCGCCAAGGACTCGGACTCCGTCATGATGCGCAAGTTCGTGCCGACGCCGACGCGTACCGACTAGCCCTTTTGTAAGCAAGATTGTCCCGTCTAGTCTTCTTTGGTCGCGTGCGCGCGCCGACGGACGCCCGCGCCCGCCCCGAAACCGGCCGAGATGTCCCTATTCGTAGGTGCGGGCCGCTTGTCGTCTGGAATGGGTGTTTTGGGGCGATTCCGCACCCCGGACGCTCGACCCCCTACTCCAGCCTTCACCAACTCGGGTGGACCGTGCCAAACTCGCAGACCTTAATCTGTTGGCTCCTGGCGGTAAAGCCAAAGTCGAAGCCGTCTGCAGCACCTCCGGTAGCTGCGCTACGATTCTGAAGCGTTCCGGACCGCCGCCGCGAGTCTGCGGGTTCAAATTAGCTCTCCCAGCTCAGGGCCATTCGAGTCGGGTCCACGAGGCGCTGCGCGACAGCGCGACGCCGGATAGCAGCGCTCCGCGATACACAAAGGCTGCTTTTCAAAGAAAGCGTTGGAAGAAGCAGCACTAACAGCACAATGGCGAGTAATGGCGACCAGACTCGCGCGAGCGGTTCGGAGTTCACCACCAAGCCCCTATTCATGGTCTGCAGCCGCGCGTAAAACCACTATTCTTCAAGCGGACCCCAGACTCGCGGGCCGCCGCAGCGATTTTCAAAAAAAATGCCTCGTCTCGATGCGACGTGCCGCCACGGAATCATCGCGTGAACACACAGGTCACGCGGCGCCACCAGCAGTGGCAGCAGCCCCAGGACTGCCCCTTACTCATAGAACGCGTCGATGACGTCCAAGAGACACCGAATGACTTCGCAACGTACCAGCGCCAAGGCTTGAGGCAATTACAACAGAACGCGTCGCGAACGCAGTTAGGCCAGCCCTATCCTCTCCCGGATCCGCAGAACGCGCGCTTTCCCCCGTGGTTCGCTTCTTTGCCTTCGCATGATGTTTTGGATGTAGATCAGTATCATGCCCCGTGGCGCCACCCGCACAAGTGCAAGGAGACGCGAGCTTTAGAAAGGGAAGAACGACGACGACGGACGGACCAGGAGGACTGGCGGCGGCGGACCCAAGCTAAGTTTATGAGGCAGTTGATTGCGCACCGAGAAGAGGTGATGAAAAGAGGTCGAGCGACGCGGGCGGACGCGGCTAGATGTGCTAGAGGCTGCAAGCAGAAGTTGGCGCAGGAGGAACGAGGTCGCGAAGCGGAGGAGACTAGGACAGCTAGAAAGCGCCTCCAAGCTCTCCGAGCGCACGACATGGCTAGTTACGCGAAGCTAGTAGAAGAAGCAAAAAACCACCGTTTAAAATTCTTACTGGAGCAGACCGACGGCTACATCCGGCAGATCACGTCCCAAGTCAGTTCGTTGAGAAGGGAAGAAGAGGGTCTTGAGAGGAGAGCCAAGGAACGCAAGGCCGCGAAGGAAGGTACTTCACTAGATACGGAAGAAAAACGGGAGGAGAACGGCTTCGCCATCGACAATGATGACGAGCATAGAGATGCGACGAAGGACTACTACAAGGTGACGCACGCGATCGGCGAGGAAGTCCGCCAGCCGAAATGTTTAGTAGGGGGTCGCTTGAAGGAGTACCAGCTCGCTGGTTTAACTTGGTTGGTCTCGTTACATAACAATCGGTTAAATGGCATCCTGGCCGACGAGATGGGCCTCGGCAAGACGATCCAGACGATCGCGTTACTGGCTCATCTTCTGGAGCGGGGCGTGCCGGGGCCGTTTTTGGTCGTGGCGCCCTTGTCTACGCTCTCAAACTGGTCGCACGAGTTCGCGAAGTGGTGCGCGCGCGGCGTCCTTCTTCAATCATCGCTCGAGAGACGCAATCGACGCGTGTCCGGCTCGACGGCGTCGAGGTGGCCACGTGTGGTCTCATCGACGCCGTCGACGCGACTTCATCGATGCGACGTCGTTGCTGCGACGGCGTCGAGGTGGACACACACCGTGTCGCGACGCCATCGACGCGACGGGGAGACGTCTCACCCTCACATCCGAACGCAGGGCGCCCGCCATGACCGTTTTAACCTACAAGGGCCCGCCGTCGGCTAGAAAAGAAGCGCAGAAGGAATTAGCTTCGTTGTACACGAACGACGCGGGCAGACGTAGAAGAGGAGGCGTCGCCGCGGCCGCGGCCGCGCGAGAGCAATCAAAACAAGGCTCGCGCCAGCTCAACGTCTTATTGACGACCTACGAGTACGTGATGAGAGATAGAGCAGTATTGAGAAGGGTCGGCTGGGAGTACATAGTCGTCGACGAGGGCCATCGCATGAAAAATGCCTCTTCGAAGTTCGCCCAGACGCTCGGGAACATGTACACGGCGAAGCGGCGACTGTTACTCACCGGAACACCATTACAAAACTCCTTACCGGAGCTGTGGGCTTTATTGAATTTCTTACTACCATCGATCTTCAGCAGTGTCGATACGTTCGAGGGGTGGTTCAACAAGCCCTTCTCGCAGTTCGGGTCGCATGGGGATGCGGAGGAGGCCGTGGGCTTGGCCCATGAGGAGCGGATGCTTGTTATTCATCGGTTGCACGAGGTGTTGCGGCCCTTTGTGTTGAGACGTGTGAAAAGTGCTGTTCTTGGTCAGTTACCCGAGAAAGTCGAGAAAGTCTTACGAGTGGACCTAACGGCCTGGCAGCAGGTCCTCTACGAGCAGATACGACAAACTGGTGTGGCCAAGAGAGATTCTCCGAGGAATGGGGACGTCGCCGCGCCTCCTATTTCAAGAGGATTGAATAACGTGCTCATGCAGCTGCGAAAGGTGTGCAACCACCCCTTCTTGTTTCGGAGCGACGCGTGGACCGTCGATGAAAGTCTCATTCGCTCGTCAGGAAAGTTTCTACTCCTAGATAGTATGTTACCAAAACTGAAAGCAGCGGGTCACAGAGTACTACTCTTCAGCCAGATGACTGCGCTCATGGATCTATTGGAAGATTTCTTCCGATATAGATCGTACGAGTTTCTGCGGCTCGATGGGAGTACCGCGGCGGACGAGCGAGAAAGGAGGATGGCGCGGTTCAACGACCCGTCGTCGCCCGCATTTGTCTTTCTCTTATCAACGAGAGCCGGCGGTTTAGGATTGAACCTCGCGTCGGCGGACACGGTCGTCATCTTCGACAGCGACTGGAACCCGATGATGGACGCGCAGGCCCAAGATCGGGCCCACCGCATCGGCCAGAAGAACGACGTGCGGGTCTTTCGGTTGTGTTCGACGTCTCCGGTCGAGGAGAGAATACTGCAGCGCGCCACGGATAAACTGAATATGAATTCGTTAGTTGTGGAAGCCGGACAGTTTTCCCGAGATTCCAAAGCGGATGAACGGAGGCAGATGGTCGAAGAACTCCTAAAAGAGTACCAGGAACCGTCGGACGAGTCCAACGACGAGGAAAAGAAGGATAACATTCGGGACGATCTCTGTGAGGCGATGGCCGCGTCCTCGGATGAAATCGCTCTCTATAGATCCGTGGATGCGCGACGAGAAGCTTTGACGCCGTATTCGAACGAAGAAGTCCCGGCGTGGGTGCGCGCGGGCTGCGACGGCGCCGACGCGGCCGCGCTCGAGCGGGCCCAGGCGAAGACGCAATCTAGGTCGGATTTTGGGGATTTTAGTGGAGATCCGTCTCAGCGAAGAGCTCGGTCGAAGAAGCGCGACTACGCGGGCATGTCCGATAGAAGCTTCATGAAGCTCATCCAGGGGGGCGCTTCGGTTGGGTACGAGCCTGTCGGGAGTGATGATGGGGCGATGCGCGTGCGGCTGAAGAAGCGGAGGCCTTAGTGTAATATACTTGTATCTTTACCAGACGTCGGCCGGCCCTCCAAACCGCTGATCCAGAAACACGTGGGGCGGGATTCTTCCTGTGTTTCCGACGATCAGGAGGAAGATCAATCTCGAAACCCACGACGCCGCCGTGCCTACGATGGCATGGGTTCAGGACTTTGTATGAGGGTTGTCAATCGGTGGAGACTCCGCTTCGGCGTGATTATCGATCACGAGGCACGTCAGAAATCGTCACCAGTGCGCCCAGACAAGCGAGAGAGCCCGTGGCTCGAAACCGTCGCGCTAGCGTCCTGTAACATACTAGCAAGCACTTAAAGCTGCCTCATTTTTTGGCCGCATAGATCGCATAGACGCAAAAGGACTGCCATCCGGGGGCGCAGCGCAGCACTCATGGCTCAGCCACTGATCCTGCGCGTGAAACGCGCAAGAGAAGAGGACGCCACCCCCGAAACGCTGGTCGTCGCGGCGCCGCCGTCCAAACGGAGGACGCTGGACCAATCGCTGGCGGCCCTGTCCACGGAGCAACCGCAGAACGTGCTGCACCGCTTCCGCAAATTGGAGAACGCGCCGGTCAGCGGCTACGCCGAGGCGGCCGCCCGTAAATTAGCGTTGCAAGCTCTTAAGGATCGGAAGAAGCGGCGCCGAGATAATGAAGACGCGAAACCCCAGGAAACGAAGCGCGCGGCTCTGCGCGCCGTCGACGCGAACGGCTGCTTGGACCTCGTGCTAGACGACGCGGAGCCGAAGCTGCCGCCGCCGCCGCCGCCGCCCTCACCCACCAAACGCAATGCCGTGCTGTCGCCCATGGCCCGGCGACTCGACGAGGCGATCGTGTCTGCGTGCCGAGTCCCGTATCAGCCCGGCGCGCTGGAGGCGATGATCAATCTTGTTGTGGAAAACGCGCACGGCTCCGGCGCAAATTTTATGAGGCCGGCCGACGGCGCCACACCTCTACATGCGGCGGCGTTCGTCGGCGACGCCCAGGCCTGCCGCGCGCTGCTGTCGCTGGGCGCGGACCCGGCGCTCGCCGACGCGCACGGCCTGACGCCCTACGCGCTGGCGAAGAGGCGCTCCGGGGACGCGTGCGCTTCCCTGCTAGAGGACGCGCTGCAGAACCGCGACGCGGCCTACGACTACTACTACCTGGACGCGGTCAAGCGCGGCGATTCTGCAGAGGCGGGCATCGCCCTCGAGAAGGCCGTCGCCGACGCGCTCGGGCAGGGCGCGGCCGTGGTCCCGGCCTGCGGCGAGACGTGGACCGAGTGCGACGGCTACGTATTGGACGACGGGGCGGCGTCCTCCGACGGCGAGCCGGACTACGACAGCAACGCCGAGGACGCGCCGGCGAACGACTACCCCGACGAGGACGAGGACCCGTGGTGTCGCGAGGATGAGGAGGTCTTCGACGACTCGGAGGACGAGGGCGCGCCGCGCTTCGAGGCCGTCGAGCCGGCGTGGGCCGAGGACCACCCGGATTGTCTGGCTACGCCGTGTGAGGTCGCACAATATTAAGTTTATCTTAGCACTATATCTTATACGCGAATGGGCCTTCATGAGAGGGCTCAACAGGAATCCAGAGAGAGGATACCCTACGCGTATGTTTCATTTCCCGCCCGCACGCAGTATCGCCCATCTAGACCCACATTCACCGTGAGGTCGTAGTCTTCGTCGACGGATCGAGCCCACTGGCCGAGGCAATTCCACATGTTCTTTCGCATCGCATACAAGACGCCGCCCTTGTATCGCGCCATGATCCTTTTCATCCAGGATACCTGTTATCGAGCAATCTGACCCACTATCAAGCCAGCGAGGGTTTCACACGCGACGAATGCCTTGAGCGGGCCGAATCGATCGTAGACGACCTTAGAATTGCACTGGACAATGTGTAAAGCCCGCTCGAGTCGAGAGGTTGGCGGCTCCCGTGTTTTGGCCGTGCCCACTAGTGTGTCTGTGTACGCTAGCAACAAGCGCAGGCTCGAGAGCAAAAAACGCTCGCCGGTGGCGAGGCCCTTCGCGCTGAAGCACATAAGGCCTAGTGATGCCACGAAACAGCATTGGCGGCTGCCGAACATAGCAATGCCGCAAAGGCAGAGTAATATATGTCTGGCCCTCGGCCTGCTAATCACTGCCATTGTAGCCGTACAGCTCCTGCTCGTCCACAAGCAGACCGCCATGCATGTTCCAGACCTGCATCCGCTGGAAACGCGACAGAAAGCCGAAGCGAACAGGTTGCTGCAATCCCTCGAAGACGCGCGCCAGCGCCTCGAAACCGTCCAGGCCGACCTGCGGCGGCAGCAAGCGGCGCTCGCGACGGAGCGCGTCGCCCTCGAGCGCTTGCGGAACGCCACTGCACCAGCAGCACAAGCAGCACCAGCAGCACCAGCTCCGCCGACCCTGATCCAGGGCATCCTCATGCACGTCGACCGCCCGGAGAATTATTTGAGGAGAGCCCTCGCGTCGCTCCTCACGGAGTGCCGCGAGACGGCGCTGCTGCGGCTCCTCGTCGTCGACGCGACGCTCGGCGCTGAAAAGGACGCCTTCGCCGCCGCAAAGCGCGACCACGGCCGCTCTCCCATAGTTAGATTTGTCCGCCTCGCTTCTTCACAGAGACGGCGGCTCCTCGGCTCGCCGCAGAAGACGGCGCGGCAGGCGCGGGATGTGGTGAGGGCGATGAAATTAGCTCTAGAACAAAAGCGCTTCACCTACGCCTTCCTGCTCGAGGACGACTGGGTCGCGTGCCCCGGGCTGCTGGGCAACTTGTTTACGGCGCTTCATAGAGCGGAGGCCGTGCACGGGACGAACTTCGCGGCGTTGCGCGTGTCCTACGGCCTGAACGGAATACTAGTGCCGCAAACACGCCTCTCGTCCTTGGCCAAACATGTGGAGCAGCGCGCATCAAAAAAACCGCCCGACCTCGCCTTCACGGAGTGGGCCCTCGAACAGAACGGCAAGCTGGTCGCCTACCGCCACAACCTCTTCGTCCACGTCGGTTCCAAGAGTGCCGTGGGCAACTCGGGTAGTCGGTGGAACGCGGCCTGCTTCGAGCTCTTGTTCGACTGGCTCCAGAAGGGCGTCGAGGCCTTCGACGTCGCCAAATGCGCGCACGATTCAATATCGCCCTGCGACCCGCCGCCCCGAGCGCTGCCACGCGCCGACCGGCGGGACAAGGCCTTCTCGTGCGACGTCGCGCTGATGGATTTGCCCGTGGATAGGACGTCGGACCGGTTGCTGGGGTGCGTGCGGGACCGCGTGGAGCCGTCGGCGAAGTACCTGCTGCCGGCGCCGCGGATGGCCTAATTTTTGTTGTTGTCAGGTTCAGGCTGGGCTCCGTCGCGGGGTCCCCCGTACCCCTCCCGCTTCCCCCCGGGCCCACCTGCCGGCTGGACATTTCGGCTAGTATGTCTCGCGTTAGAAGTTTTGGAGCTCGCAAGGCAGTTTCAGCAGATAAACATCCTAGGTGCTCTTCGGAGATCTTATTGCGGCGGTGGAGGAGTCAGTCGACGGCGACGCGGAAACTCTGAGCCGCGACTATAAGCCCGGGACGAACGCGCAAAGGCATCGGCTCCATCACGCGAAGCATGGGCACGCCAGCGGTGGCTTGGGCAAGCTGATGAGGAGGCATTCGTCCCGCGGCCTGAAACAGTTACGTAGCGGCTCCACCTACCAACGTAGCGGCTCAACTGCTTCCAGAACCGACGAGGAGAAAGCGGAAGCGCCTGTCGGCCGACGCCCCCAGCTGAACCGCTCGGCGACGTGGCGAACGAGCGCTCCCTCTGTGGAGATGTAGAGCGACTAATAATCACAGAGATACTAAGGTTAAAGGTCCGGCAGCCCCGAGAAGTGGTCGAGCATGCGCGACACCTTCTCCGGCCGGCAGTTGAAGGCCGGGTGCGTCCGCGGCAGCAGGTTGGCCGGCGAGCCCGCGACGGTGGCCGGGGCGGTGCAGTCCGGGTGCTGCGACGCCGACAGGCCGGAGAGCGCGTAGCACGTGTGGTAGTAGTCGCGGCCCTTGCCCGGCTTGTCGCGCAACCCGCCGTCCGGGAAGACCTGGGCGCACAACAGGATGTACCGTTGCAGTTTCAGAGGGTCCACGATTTCCTGGATAGGTGTAGTGGAGGGGACCGCTCCTGATGAAACCCCGGGCCGCCACCGGACACCTCGTGGTGCTTCGACGTGGTGGGGGTCGCCCCGCCGCGCATGGGCGGATAACTGCGCCGTGCCGCCCTGCCAGAAGCTGTAGCACGCATCCACTAATTTGTTGGCTCGACCCTGGTAGCCGCCCTCGATAGTGGTTTGGCGCCGCGCGACCCACGCGTCCAGAGCATCCAAATCCACGAGATGGCACGCGTCCAGAATACATAAAGTGGAGATCGCGCAGAACCCGTAGCCGCCGTGCGCCTCGACCCCGGGTTCGCCGCCGAACCCCCCTTCGTAGGTCTGGCACGACGCCGCGTACTCCGCGACGCCTGCTACTAATTCCGGCGTCAGCACGTTGGTTAACGCCGCGACGGCTATTGCAGTGTAGGTACCTCGGACATCAACCTCACCATCATCATGCATCCTAAACCCATTGCTGGAGTCCTTCATCGACAGCAAGAACTGATATAACGCGGGTCTATCAATCGTCGCGAACGCGTCATCCGAGCCGATACAACAGAGAGCTAATGTGGCCGCGTACGTCGGCGCGAGATGCGCCAATTGCCTCGGCCCGCCGCCGAACGCGCCTTCAGCACGACACGCTCTCAAGGTGGAGACGCATCTTCTTTTCATGTCGTCGTCCTCGTCCAGCGCCTCCAACAGATCTAAAGCATGAATAATCCAGTAGACGAGCCACGGCCTACTTGCGTCGAGGGCCACGAAGCCCCCACTCAGCCCGGCGAGGCCCTTCCTGAGATACTGCACGTGCTTCTCCCGCATCAACCGTGGTCTGTTCTCGTCATCCAGCAAGCCCTCGCGGCGCATCTGCTCTAATTGAGACGCCGGCACCGTCGTAAAATCGTCGATCAAAAAGCGCGCGCAGACGGACTCGCACTCCTCCTGCTCTAGTAATGTGAGCGAGTAGTTCATTGCGCCGAGGTCGTCCATTGTTTTTTTGCGCGGTGCGTTCGCGCGCGCACGCTGCGCTGCAGCGACGCTGGGGTGGGTCCTGGTGCCAAAGGAGTGCACACGAGTGCAATTTTTCGATGCGTTGCGGTTCTACTGGGCGCACGGGCAGCGATGCTGCTCTGTCGCTGTGTATCCGTTACTTATGCGGGCTTACAGGCTTGCTAAAGCGGCGGGCTGTGAGCCTGAAAACCTGTTTTCTTTTTGCTTTTTGGATGTGTCCAAGGAACGCATTTTCCGTTGAATAATACTGAGAGCCTTCGCCGGCGATGATGGTTCGGCTCAGATCTTCGGGGCGCCGAACGGCCGGCACTTCACCGTCCGCGACCTCCTCGACGCGATGGTCAAGCACGAGAAGCGGCTCATGCGCTTCCCGACGGGCCATGCACACTTCGTTGGCCTCCGGCAGCATGAGAGGTGGCCCGCTATGTACTACGTCGTCTGGGAGTGGCACCCCGACGAGGGGGAACCGTTCCTGATAGAGTAACTTTTCGACATCATTATTCACACACAAACGCGCCACTAGCTAGCGCCCAGCAGGCGGAGGCGTCTCGGCCTCCGGCGCGTCCGACGGCTTAGGAGGCGGTGGCGGCGCCGACGGCGAGAACAGCGACTTCGTCATCGACCGCCAAACGCGTTTAGCTTCGGAAGACGCCTGGTCGGCCATGGACGGGCCCTCCTCCCCCAACAAGGGCACAGAACACACGCACGTCGAGTTCTTCGGCCCGGCGACGTCGCCGCCACACCTCTTACAAGTGACCACGAACGCCGGTTTTTCGTCATTGAACGGCCCCCGCTCGACCTCGTCCTCGGACGAGTCCCGCTTGACTTCCGGCGCCTCGGCGAGCGCCCGTTCTAGTACAGCGCGGTTCGCGGCCTCGGCATCACTCAGAGCCTTCCGCGCGTTCTTCACCTCCCGCACGAGCAACCTTTTTTGATCTTGTAATTCAGCGACGCGCGCGTCGGCAGCTTTCGCCTGCTGCTCGACGACCTCCAGGTTGAGCGAAGCCTCCTGCGCCTCCCTCCTCAGCTCGTCGGTCTCCTCGTTCAACCGGGAAGTGGCCTCCGCCTCGTCCTGGGTCCGCGCTTCCTCCCGCCGCAATTCCTCCTCCAATTGTGCAACCTCGGCGCCGTGCCTCCGGAGTTCCCGGGCGCGTTCTTCGGAGGACGCCTCCTTCGACTCGAGTCTAGCTTCGAGCGCGGCGATGCGCGCCATGGAGCGCCTTCCACGTCTCTTCATGCGCGCCAAAATGGACGACCGGACGTCCGCCTCGAGGCACTCTTCGCCCTCGGAGTCGTCATCATCCTCGTCGAGCTCCCTCGCAATACTTCGTAATCGATCGTCGAGCTCCGCCTCGGCTCTAGCTGCCGCGACGTGGCGTCTTTCGGCTTCATCGTTCGCCTCCGTCGCCTCATCTAATAAATCGCGCGACGCCGCCGCCTGAGCCGACAGGTCGTGCTGCAAATCTCGGTACGCGTCGCGCTCGTCCCGCACATTGAAGTAGCGCTCCCGCACCAATGCGGACACCCAGGCCGCGGCGTCGTCCGCCGAGTCCGCCTGGAAGTAGAACCTCCTACCTTCCGTGTCGTGCGTCCCGGGCGTGACGATGTGCACGACGTTGCCGTCGCCGACGGACACGTCCGCGCCTTCTAAGTCTATCACACCTCTTGGTGCGTCGGCGCTGCTGTCCTCGAAGTAGTAGAGGAACGCTTGCGGCGCGAGGACGCAGAAGCGGCGCCGCCACTGGTGCTGCTCGTCGCGCTTCGCCAGATAACCGCTGAGCGCGCCGAGCGCCGCGGTCGCCGGCGCCGTCCGCGAGGCGCTGGATTTCACGGCCATGGTCGTGTTGAGATTGCTGAATAGTAAATTGTTCGAGAGACCCGCCGCCGCGAGGAGCCGGCGCCGGTAGCGGTCGGACTGGCTGTGGGCGGCTCCCAGAGGACCTTGTCTCGACATTGTTAACTCGCGGCGACGACGTATGTGGGTGGGAGCGGTGCTTTTTTTGGCTGGGGCTGGCAGCTTTGTGTATAACAGATCCGACGGCGCGGAAAACGACTGGAGCCGAACGTATATCGCTGTAGCAGTGCGCGGAGCTCGTCACGATAATTTTGGACGGCCCGCGGCAGCTCTACGCGAGCGCTGTGAATCAGCTGGACTTCCTAGTGTCTTACATGCCGCTAGCTCGCAGAGCTTGTCGCCTTTTGTTTTTTGTGCTCGCGCTAATTGTCCCGATCGACTCCAAAGACTTTAAGAAGCTCTCTGATTGACCTTGCTGCTGGCGCACAGCCTTGTCCGACTCTCCTGCGCTGCTGGAGCCGCGTGCCACAACGCACAGGCTAATCGACCCGACGCAGCACGCGCGACGAGCGACGCAAGAAATGTTCCCACTGAGCTCCGCAATTGCCGAGTCATCCGCGCGGACGACCGCCCGGAACCTACGAGATACGATAAAGATAGCAACGAATATGTACCGACGATTGATCCCGCGGCCCGCGCTGAAGGCCTCGCGGCGCGCGCGGCGCGGTCCTTTGTCGCTCCCATGACCCTGCCGCCCAGCGCGGGCCCCTTCGCCGTCGGCGATCGGGTCAATGCGAGATTGCTGCGAATGGAAGATAACGCTGGTGAGAACTGGTACTCCGCCGTCGTCGAGCGCAAACGCGGCAACAAGTACGATGTTTTGTTCGACGACGGCGACCGCGCAAGTGACCTCCCCGCGGCGTTTGTGCGCAAGGAAGGCCCTGCCGACGGCCTGATCATCAAGTCGTGCGAACAAGGTGAGGACGGCGACGGAGAAGGTCCCGTAGGAGGTTCCCATTTCTACGACGACTCACGTCAGTGGACTGTTCTCCCCCGGAGGCTGCTCGCCCGCTACCAAGATGACACGCTTTTCTATGGCCACTCCTGGGATGATGATGATGGCGTGGAGTACTACGTCCCTCGGCCCCCGGACTACTACCTCGCGCCCGAGCGCGCCTGGCCGGCGGGGACGAGCATTCTGGACGACGCGCGTCCGGAGACGCGCGGCGCCTGTCTATCGAACGACGGCTACTGGTTCTCCAGCGCAGAGCCAGATAACTACGGACTCTCGCGCGAGATGAAGTACGCCATCCAGCGCAGCGCGAAGAACGCCGGCTTCCTGCTCGGCTACGGCCACGTCGAATACGTGGACCACAAGGACCGCGAGCGGCACGAGCGCATCTGGTACGATTCCGAGGGGAAAGAGCGTCACGATCCAAAGCCTAAGAAGCCGAAGCGCACGGCCCGGTTGTCGACCGGGGGCAAGGCGCCGCGCAAGCTGCTCGCGACGCGCGCGTCCCGGAGCACATAACTACGCAAGCGTAACACCACAAAATACTACTAACTCAAACTCACCTTCAGCACCACGCGCAGCTCTTTCGGCACGCCCAGATCGTCGATGTCCTCGTCCGAAAGCAGCTGCAGGTCTGCGACTTTCCGCGCGCCTAACGCCTGGATCCGCGACGCGTAGGCGCCGAGCCCGCGGCTCTCGAGGTACAGCTCCAGCCCCCCCGACCGCGCCGCCGGCGCCGACGCGGCGCTCGTGTCGATCGCCAGCGACCGGTACCTACCTTCCAATCCAGGCGACGGCTTCTTCGGCGGCGTCAGCGCCAGGGGCCCGACGTCGAGGCGGTTGCGCGTCGCCATCGACTGGTAGTCCACGACGCCGCTGACCGTCGAACGGCCGGTGTGCGCCATGCAAAACGCGTCCTCGCCGAAACAAGAGATCGGCGGCGCGTCGCTCTCCTGGAGGCGCGCCCCGGCGTTCGCTCGCGCCGCGTCGTCGACATACGCCGCGTAGACCGACTCGAGTCGTCTCTCAGCGGCGGCGTCGAGGCGTGGTGTGGCGTCCTCGCAGCCGCCGCCGTCGTCGGCGGCGGCGGGCGCCGGCTCGGGAGCCGCGGGGGCGGACCGCCCGAACCAGTTCGACGTCGGCCGAGGTGCCCTGGCGCGGCGCTCCTCGTACGATTCCTCGTCGGTCGGCGCGCACGCGCACGCGTCGAGCCGCGCCTTGCACGTTTTGCAGTGCGCCGGCGGCGGGCCGCGCGGCGTCCGCTTGCGGAAGAAGAAGCTCATGCTCGTAGTGTACGAGTTGTAGCGTCGCGTCGACGGCGTGCTGCTCAAGCTGCAGTGGCTGGCTGCCCGGCTTGCAACCAATCCAGGGCTGCCCGACTCCC
>Ga0099799_10175_pt1 | contig 19753 bp, 14 predicted proteins | sample Uncmet6_SortLC_1_FD_89033 | JGI IMG/M metagenome (GOLD analysis project Ga0099799, IMG submission 89033) | Marine eukaryotic communities from CALCOFI LINE 67, Pacific Ocean - CN11_C50_N6_SortLC_1 | ecosystem: Environmental > Aquatic > Marine > Oceanic | place: Pacific Ocean: Monterey Bay...
CCCGATGGCGCGTTGGGTCAGCGTGCGGTCAACGATGTTGTGGAAATTGTTGGATGAATCGAGCGGGTATGGATGCAAATAATCGGCGGCGGTGGCGGATACTGGATACCATGGCGCCGGTCGCACGCCGACTTGAGTCTGTCATGGGCTCCGAGAGATCCTCTGCTAGGCCTTTGTGGTTACGGGTTACAGACTCGAACTTTATCTCTCTGCTCCCTGTGTCTCACTTTTGCCCCAATCCCCCTTCCTCTCCTTTCGCGAATTCAGAATTATAAACATGGACGCCGATAAAGTTGCCGAGCTTCGTAAGAAGCGCCAGTTCCGCAAGTTCACCTACCGCGGAATCGAGCTCGATGCCCTCCTCGACCTCACCAACGATGAGCTCATGGACCTCGTGTGCTGCCGTCAGCGCCGCCGCATGTCCCGTGGCCTCAAGCGTAAGCCCATGGCCCTCATCAAGCGCCTCCGGCAGGCCAAGAAGGAAGCCCCCCCTGGCGAGAAGCCCCGCGGCGTCAAGACCCACCTCCGTAACATGATCATCGTACCCGAGATGATCGGCTCCATCATCGGCATTTACAACGGAAAGATGTTCTGCGGTGTTGAGATGAAGCCCGAGATGATTGGAATGTATCTCGCCGAGTTTGCCATTACGTACAAGCCAGTCAGGCACGGACGTCCCGGCGTCAGCGCTGCACACACCGCCCGATTCATCCCTCTCTAAGTTCCTATGGGGTAGTTTAATAAATATAAATTGGTTACTGTCTGGCCAATATGGACTGCGCTGGTATCAAAGTGTCTCGGAATTGGTGCTTATGGTTCTTCATCCGGGCAAGGTGTACGGGTCCCAGCCCTCGCCATAATGAAGGTAATCCGAATTCTGCTATGGCAGAGACAAAGCCTGGCTACTGTTCTAATGCCAGTTCATCAAAAGGTATCATCCCAAGGGCGCAGCTCTCAATGGCACTATAGGGACGTTACCTTCGTCAAAAGGGAGACAGTCAGGAGAGGTTGGGTGCTACGGTTATGTTTGAAAAGATATTCAGCTCGTACGTATTTTTATACAGTAGTTTCATCTCTGCATACTGCTGTAGTAGTACGGTATGTATACTCTAGAGAGTAAGAGTATGGCATATTACTAGCTAGCATGCATATGCATACCATGATGGTACTAGATTTCTATATTACAAGTGCGTACACAGTATGCATATATGTCTAGCTACGAGCTCGTGCTATGCATAGTAGAATGGAGAAAATAGCTGTCATAATACTCTCGTAGGATTATGTACTACTACTACTACATATATACATATGCATACATAGCATGTAATATACTCTCCTAAGTAGTACTACTCTAGAGTATGCATACTACTATAACAGTGTACTACACGTACTACTATACTAGCTCTAGTACTACTATAGTATCATTCTACTAGCTAGACTCTAGTACGAGCTCGTACAGTAGTTTTAGATCTAAAACTACTCATGTACGAGCTCGTACGACTCGTAGCAGAGTAATATGCATACGAGCAATTTGCGCCTCATTTTCAAACCACCCGGTCAATTACTTGAGCTCGGCCTGAACCCGGATGTATTTATGTAATCCATTAATTATTTCGAACTGGAACAGGAGCGAGCCAGCAGCACCAACCAAAACCACGACCGAAGTCAGTGAACACGCAACCGGCGGTAAATCAACGGAACCCACCAGGAACAACGGTCGAATAACATCGCACGTACTAGAGAGTAATAAGAAAGAGCGGCGAGGAACCGTTAGAAGAATTCGATCCGCAAAACGCACCCAGCGGTATCCAAAACACCATCATAAATCGTTCAAACACCCGGTCTGATTTGAATTGCCGCTTCGGCACTGCCGGCCCTCGATCGTTCCGCCCCGCCCCGCTTCTGATATTCTGAACGAAACGCCTGTAGAGAGATATACCTGCGCGAGATCCCCCCGAGCCCCGCAACACCAATCAAATAACTGTAGCCATGCCCGCGAAAACGCAGGTGCGCATGCTCCCCAATGGCTTTGGAGTCATGAAGCCCCCCGGCGGGGCCTTCAACAAGGAGGAGAACGGAGCTCTCAAGGCTGCCATCGACGAGGTGTGCGCGGCCAAGAATGTCGAACCCAAGGACCTCATGAACATCGGCGACCTGCGCAAGAAGGAGAACCAGAAGTACCGCGGCCTGTGGAGGGAGATCGCCCAGCGTCTCCCCGAGCGGACCGAGACGTCCGTCTACCGCAGGGGCATGCGCCTCCTTAACCCCTTCAAAACCGGGGCGTGGTCGGAGGGGGAGATGAAGCTGCTTGCGGAGCTCGTTGAGAAGTACGGGGCCAAGTGGACCAGGATCCAGAGCGAGGTCAACCGCAGTGCAGAGGCCTGCGCCGACAAGTGGAGGGAGATCAAGGGGAGGGACCTCGCCAGGATGACCGGCGCCGGCACTGACAAGGACGGCGGCAAATCCAAGAGGCGCGGGTACGCTGCCTGGTCCGAGGAAGAGACCCAGAAGCTCCGCGGCATCATCCGCAGCACGGTCAACCATTCGAACCCTGCCGCCACCTTCGAGGAGATGTTTGCCAAGGCCGAGGAAGACAGCTTCAAGATCTCCTTCACTGCCATCAGCAAGCAGCTGGGGACCAACCGCAGCCGCCTCGACTGCTACGAGAAGTACCTCCGCATGGCGGGCAAGGACCGTCAGCGAAAGAGGAAGGACGCCTCAGGCAAGAAGCCTGCGGCCAGTGGCGGCGCCAAGCCTGCCAAGAAAGCGAAGAAGACAGCGGTAGCAGCCTCCAAAAAGGACAAGAACGAGGACAAGGGCAAGGATAAAGCCACCAAAGGCAAGGATAAAGCCAAGGGCAAGGACAAAGCCAAGGATATTGGCGATGATCCCGTCGCCAAGACCACTAAGAAGCCCAAGAAGAAGAAGATTTCTAAGGGAGTGGCAGTCTGAGGTGGGGGCATGGAAGGCGCCACCACGCTCAGGCCAACGTTCCTAGTGTAATATATCCGGAGCCAGTGTGGATGATCAGATGTTCAGGGGGGACGCACACAATAGCTCTTTAACCAAACATTAACAGCTTCTAATCTGAATGAGCTCTTCGTACAAATACCAAATAGACTTGGAAATAGGGCCAAGAGATGGAATTCGGGTTCAGCTACCGTCGGTATCTTCCTTTTTTCAGTGTGTGTTTGACTTAAACTATCGGGGTTTGTACGCCTAAAATAGTATGAATATGTACTAGTAGAGTATGTGTACGTAAATAAATATTTGATTGACGTCGAGCGAGCATCGCCACGTAGCTGTCACCCAAAACCAATAATCAGCCCATCAGCGATTATCATACCTTCTAATAGTATCAAATGTCGCCGCTGCAACCATGGCGCGACGAATATTTTTGGTCCTGCTAGGGATCAGTGCCCTCCTACTGCATCCATCGCATTCGTTCCAGATCTTCCGCCAGCCTTCACGTGCAGCACTGCGGACGACGCATTATTCAGCGCCGACCATCCCTTCTGTCTCCGAACCCCGCTCTGGTCGTTTCCCGACCACCAGCTCCACAGCCCTCAGAGGTTGGCCTTGGGAAGAGGATGGGTCTACCTCGGCAGAAGAGGCTCTCAACTTGGCAAAGGAACGGGAGGAAGCGCTCAGGGCCTCCGAGGTCGAGGCCCAGCGCTATCACAAGCGGATCGCCAGTCTGGAGTCGGAACTTGAGGCCAAGGAGGCCGAGCTTACCATTATGGACAACCGCGTCATCATTCTGCAGGACGTTGCCAAGAGGCTGCGCATCGGTCAGAACGAAACAATAAGGGCCGCGGAGGAGTGGAAGAGCAGGGCCGCGGAGCGGGATCATCTTGAGAGGACGCTCAACGCAACGTATGACGAACTCGCTAGGGAGACGGCCCGTCTGAACCAGCTCGTTCTCGACGAGAGGGTCGGCCGCGAGGTGGTGAGAGAACGGTACGATGATCTAGTCAACGAACTCGAAAGCAAGGATCAGGAAATGAAAAACTTAGCGAAGAGAAAGGAGGAAGACATGTCGGAGCTTGAGCGGCGGCTCAAAGTGGAGAGAAGGGCGAGAGCGAAAGATCGAAATGAATTCGAGAAAGCTCAGGCCGACCTCAACTCTCAGTTTAGATCGGCGACGGAAAAGGCGCGAGCCCTGCAGAATGAATTGAATAATACTGTGGCTAGTATGGATCGACTTCGCATTGAGATTGGTAATGATGATAGAGATTTGAAGACTGTGGCCAAGGAGGAGAGGAAGAAGCGCCAGTTCCTTAAACAAGAGCTAGTGGCGGCGAGGATGGCGGAGCGGGAGGCCGTCGAGAGTCTAGAAAGGATGGAGAAGCAACTAGCGCAGCAGCGCAAAATTAGGGTGGTGGCAGCGAGCAAGTCGAAAAATGTAACCGACATAGAACGTGTTAGGGATAGAAGCGCTACGGAGACCAATGTCGCCATCAAAGAAGCCGAGGAGAAGGTGGAAATCGCGACTGCCGCTGTCCGCGCCGCCGAGCAGAGGGAACTCAAGGCGCAGGAACAAGTCTCAAGCTTACAGGAGGAGCTCCGTTCCGTTCTCAAACACAACGATCGTGTTAATATTGAGCTCCGCGACGCTCGTGATCAACAAAATGTTGCGGTGGAGCGTCTAAAAAAGTCCAGGTCGACCGACAGTCACCGGCAAGAAGCTCTCTCAAGGCAAGTCGCTCAGGGCGAAGAAAACTTACGCCGAGTAGGGGAGGAGATGGATTTGCTCCGAACGGAGCGAGACGGTCTGCGGGAATCGCTCCTCGACGAAAGGTTGAAGTTTGCTGGCGAGCGGAGGGAAGACCAAATGAGATATGATCGCATCATGGGTGAAGAAAGGCAGGCTTTCGAGACGGAAATTTTTATGCTCAAGGAGCAGATTTCGCGCATCTCTAGCCGATTGCCAGAACTGACGCATCGATTTGAAACAATGGAAAATTTGAACAACAACATAAGAAAGGAGGCCGGGCAAGACTTCGCGCCGGGATCCGCAGATGGAGCAGCCGAGATGAGGGAATCAGTTTCGAAGAAACCAGGTTTTCTTCGTCGCAGGTGGAAACGGATACGATCGTGGTACGGAGCAAAAGAAGATGACACGCTGAAGTCAAGCTTATAAAATCACAGAGCTGCGTAGCAAAATGTGGGCAGCAGATGAGTCTTAGCAACGCGCTCCCGTAGGTGGCCAGCTCGAATTCTCTCGGCCTAATTTTACAACATTTTGCTTTTCTGAAAACTTAAAATATTAGTACGTGCTACTTCGCCGCTTTTCCTCTCACCAGAAGAAACTTTCTTCTGCCATAAGATTGGCTGACGACATGATCGCCATGAAGAAGGTGGCAATCAGAGTAGTCCAAATGTGTCGAGCAAAAGGATGTTCGTAACGCTTCGCCGGGTCTCCCTCCGATCCAGCGTAACCTCTGGCCCAAACCATGCGTGCTTTGAGCCAAAGAGCGCAGGCAGCCGCTGTGGTGACGGGAAAGCTCAGGGCGGAAGCAAGGGAAAACAATAGGAACTGAGGGAGCGTCTCCATAATATTTTGATGCGAACGCTGTACGCAGTTGAAGGCGCGTGCGTGAGGTGATGTTCCTTCTACATACATATTCGGGAGACTGTAGCGGAGCTTGGCATCCTTCTCTCCGTCCTTCTGTGCCAGTGCCATGTACTTGCTCCTCGCACGGCCGACGCTCATTCCATAGACTGATACCCAGAAGGAAGCGCAGACCATTGCGGCAAGGTACAGACCGAAGCCTCGGGACAGCCCGGCGACGGCTGACGAATCAGCGAGAAAGGCTAGTTGAGAGAAAGGAAGATACTTCTTCTCGAGAAAGGAACCGCCGAAAGCGATTACCGCTGCCTGAAGGAACAACGATGTGATGCCCATTTTGCAATATTTGGATTATGGATTCTGTTCATGGATATGTTGTGGGGCATAAAGTGGTGGCTGGCAGAGGACGGCGGGAGCAACCTTCAGGCAAAACAGATAGATGTTGTCGATGTTCACTTCGTCGAGCTTCAGAGATGTTCTTCGGGCTTCAAAATCAGTGATGTCCGGAGCAAAACTTAATTATTATTTTCAGGCAGGCAATATTGAGGTATCATACCTATTATGATAGTGCATATTAGTACTAGAGTACTAGCTAGTAAGACTATTGCAGATTAGGAGTATTGAGTTCCGCCGCTCTGCGGGTGACAGAGCGTCGTCATTCGAAGACCAAAATCATAATAATTATTGCATAATAATTACTATTTTAGTAGTAATTATTGACCATCACAAAATAAATAATAATAAAAATAATGATCATCTATCTCATCATCTCCGATCAACATTATTAACTTCCCAATTCACTCGACCCCAACAAGCCCCCCACACAGAACAACCATGTCTGTCGATCCGCAATACGCGCGCAGGCACCCCTGCGAAGTAACGTCACTTGCCGTCCGACAGTGCCACGCTAATCACGGTATACAAGGCGAAGACTGTGTCCGGGAGGAGCTTACAGAGAAGAGGTGCTACGCTGAGCTGCTGTGTCGAAGGGAAGCCGCGAGATTTTACTATGATCCCATTGCGATTAGCAATACCGGTCGGGCCACGTGTTCGACCCTGCTGGAGCAGTTTGCATTTCCCGAGAACGACCTCCTGCTCCCTGCAGAGGGTGTTCGGGAGGATCAACGGAAGCAGTGTCGGCAGGTTGTACACGATTTGGCGACTTGCATGTCCAAGCATACGCGTAACATACGAGGAATATAAGCATATATCCAAGAATGCCGGGGTACTCTTCGTTCGTAGAGATTCGTTCTGTTACATCCTTGATTTTATCATGACCGGAAGAATAGTCGACGCTGATGAGGATGGACAGCTAAATAAATAAATTTGAATCTGTCCGCCACATTCATTTTTCCATTCATAGAAATTAATCCTGCCATTCAATCTCTGATGGAGGGGTATTTGCTCAAGAAAGAACACTTTATGCGCTGGAGAAGAAGATACATAAAGCTCTCTTGTGTTGAAGACCCGCCTACGCTACAGTGCTATACGGAAAAGGACGACACGGAACCAAGGATGATCATGACAATCACTGCGTCTAGCCGCGTCGTATCATTGTCAAAGAAGCGAGATCCGGCAAATGAGTATGTCACTGTCGTCACAGGCCCCAGCGACCAAAAGTGGCAACTTTGTGCACCGTCCAAGGAATACGTCCAGGCATGGAGAGATAAGATATCCGCCGCCATCTCTGATGTCAAGAGGAACTCAATCCTTAAAAATATCAAAATCCTTGCCCGCGCGCAACACGATCCATTTCTTGTCGGCAACACGCGCTACAACCTTCCCGAAGATAAGTATGCCCCCATAAAAGTCATTGGAAAGGGCTCTTATGGGAGTGTGATTTCTGCTTTTGACAAGGAGAGAGAAGTGAAGGTGGCTGTCAAGAAAATGACTGATATTTTTGATGATCTTTTCGATGCTCGTCGGGTTGTTCGAGAGATTCGAGCACTGCGCAACCTCTGCCATGAAAATATAGTAACCCTATTGGACTTACCGATGCCCCCACAACCGAGAGACTTTCGTGATGTGTATATTGTGACAGAGTTGGTGGATCAGGATCTCTACTCGGTCATATATCATCACCAGAAGTTGTCGACGCAACACCTCCAGTTCATTTTCTATCAACTTTTGTGCGCTCTTCAGTATATTCACTCGGCCGGGATTATCCACCGTGATATCAAACCACAGAACATACTCATCTCATCTACTTGCAGGGTCAAATTGTGCGATTTTGGCCTTGCGAGATGTCTCTATTCGAGTGAGACCGATTCAAAGGATTCAAGGCTGACACAATACATTGTAACGCGTTGGTACCGAGCTCCAGAGATTCTCCTTGGTTGCCAAAAATATGGCAGTGCTATTGATGTATGGTCTCTTGGGTGCGTGTTAGGAGAAGCACTGCAGCAGGATCCACTACTTCCTGGAACTGATTGCATCATGCAGGTTCGCCTCATTGCAGATTTGGTCGGGGTTCCGCGTCGAGAGGATGAAGTTGCCTTCGTTGAGAATGCAAGGGCGAGATTATTTCTAAACGGACTTCCCTATCTTGCGCCCAGGATTGGAGCTTGCTTCCCGAGTGAGGATGCGTCTATCCGCTGTTTACTGCAGCAGATGTTATCCTTCAATCCATCGCGCCGAATCAAGGTCGGTGAAGCGCTGTCGCTTGGTTTCTTTGATTCTGTTCGAAGACCGACTTCAGAAAGGCGGGCAAGCCATCGCCTCAGTTGGAAAGCGATCGACAAGCAACCCTTGACGAAGCAAAACCTTCAGACCCTCATTTATCAAGAAGTGGGCAACTTTGCAAAGGGCAGACACAAAAGCCTTTTCCGTCGCTGCTCTTGATAGCAAATCGCAATTCAATATGAAAGCGACTCAACCAACTCGGCTCAACTCATTGGCTCTGGAACCTCAACTCATTGCATTATCGTGGCTCTCGTGTTCAAACGAATAGAGCTATTTAATTTATGCTTTTGACATTCTATTCCTTGCTGATTTCAGCTTCTCCATCCTCGGTAATTACTGCCTCGCTGGTTTCTGACTCTCCCTGTGGCCAAACGAGCGGCAGTGCCCAGTGATCCAGCTCTCCGCCCGCCTTGATGTCGTCGAACCACTTCTCGAATCGGTATTCGTGCGACGCATCTACGCTCGTGTAGTAGTCTTTATTGGCTACCTCCTTTCTAGCGTCGCCATCGATGTAGCTCATCTGGATGGCCTCCCGCGGGCCGCCCTCCATCCTTTGTGAACTCGCGCCGTGGAGGGTCCAACCGTGATGTGCCAGGCAATCCCCGACATTGATCTCGTCGTAGAACACAAAATCCAAAGCCCCGGTGCCGTCAAATTCTTTGAAGAACTGCTTGTACTCCTCTCTGATGCGGTGGGAGTCAGGGTCACTTCCCAATGGAAGTGATTCGTCGATGGTAGCTGCATTTTTCTCGTCGTGATCTATTTGCTCCTCATCATCCGCATCCGCATCTGCATCCGCCTCCTCATCCTCATCACCTGCAGCATCGTAGAAGTAGCCCGCCTCGGGATACTTTTGCGTTTCGTTGAGTGAGTGCTGCAGCTCCGCCATGCAGTGGAGGCCGTCGTGGTCCGTATCGAAGTGCTCGAAGAATCCCACGTCCACAGCCCTATTGGTGAAACGGTAATGCTCGTCGGACTCAGCCTTAGAAATGCATGAGTCCTGGTCCTTGTCGATTGTGATCATAACATCGGCGGCATCTGGGATCGGCTTCAGCGCACGGCCCTTGGATGTGCTCACGTACTTGCCCACGTCGCTGTGGCTTCCAGAAACGTACACAAGGACCGAGTCTGCGTCGGTGAGGTTCCGCAGGGGGCACCAGAAGGAGAAGTATCCGTTGGTATCGACAGGGGCCTGAGTGTTGTCTGCGTGCATATGCGTGGCGGCGTTGTATAGGAGGGTGTCGGTCACATCCATGGAAGGGACCTTGCGGAAGCTAGTGGTCTGGTAAAGCCGGATCCTCTCCGCCTGGAGCAGGTCGGAAGCGATGGCGCCGAGGCGGGGGTGGGTCGCAATATCGTTGAAGGGCTGGCTGAAGTTGTGGATGTTGATAAGTTGGAAGAATGAAGCGTGGTCATTCTTCCCGAGCGCCTGGTAGTACTTCTTGCACCTGTTCATGGCCTCCTCCCCAGGAACGCCCTGGTCGAGCATGTCAAAGAAGACTTGGGGGCACTCGTACTGCTTCATGGCGAACAGGTGATATGCCTTGGACGACTCCACCCTGGCGGCCTGGATGGACGCCACAACGGCTGGATCGCGGAGCTCTGGGGCCATGTTGCGGATCCGAACGTGCCCGTCGTGGAGGAAGTCGATGATGTCCTCCTTGGTCAACAGAGGGCTGCTGTGCAGAGCCGAATCGACGGACACCAGCGAGGCGAGGAGGGTAACGGCGGCAGAGGTGCGGCGCCACATGACTGATTCTGACTTTCGGTCTCTGTTGGATACAACACGCAAATGTGCAAGTTGGGGTGCTGTGTGGTCGGAGCTTTGGGGGGGATTTCCTCGATTCTGTTTGTCCTCAGTGCTTTGGAGGGAGGACGGAGAAAGGAGAAAAAGCTTAGGTTTTGGGTTGGGGTGGGCTGGGGCTGCCCGTTGCGAGCATTTACTCCTATAATCAATAATACTAGAGTATTATTATTTATTATTTCAAGCCACGTGGAATAAATGTTTAAACTTCCCCTGTGGTGTATTTCAACTACTAGAGTATGCATACGTACCGCCAATAGCTGCGGGCCGCGAGCGAGCCTGGATGGCGAGGAGCGGGAGGCGTTCAACAAACAACCTACTACTCTAGTAGCAACTCTATGCAAATTTTGTTTGTCTTGAAAGCGAGCATATAACGTGCATGTCTGATCTCATAATAAGACTATTTTCATGTCGGATTTATTATTATAACGGTCTTGTTAGTACCAACTTCCGGGTGGGACGATCTACTAGCTAGTATGCATACTAAGTAGGGGTACTCTAGTAGAGTATGCACACGACTCGTTGTACATACTAGCTACTCTAGTACATACATCATGTTGTATGATGTCATCGTGACATATTCCGCGAGCCACGCTCTGTAAACTTTACCACACCTTATAATTTGACCGTAAAACCGTACAGATGCATAATATGCATAATATACAGCTGCATAGTATGCATATCAATACAGTGTATGCATACGAGCTCGTATGCATATGCAGAAGATTTATGGATACTGTAATACACGTCGTGCATCGACCTACGTCAGTGGACAATAGGATTCGACGGAGCGCTAAAAGCGCGTGTCCGAGACTGGGGAAAAGCGTTCTGTCGTCCTGTCTCTACGTAAATAGCTAGCATCTTGTTGTGGTCGCCCATCATTCTCGTCCGCCCAATCAGCTCACCGTCATCATTCCCGTTCTCGGTACCAACATGTTCAGCCGCGCCATCCGCCAGTCCTGCCGCACCTACGGCCGCCGCTTCTCCGCTGAGGCCAAGGCCGCGGAGAAGAAGGTTGAGGAGGCCGCTGCCAAGCCCGCCGCGGCAGCCGCTGCCCCGGCTCCTGCCGCCGCCCAGCAGGGAGGCGGGGGGGGGATGGGAGCTCCTCTCGCTATCGTCGCCCTCGCCGCCGCTGGATACACCTACAATGCCGTTGAGGAGGCCAAAACCGAGCTTTCTGCCAAGGTTGATGACTTGACCGTCCAGCTCTCCGGAAAGACGAACTCGGCCTTTGTATTCATCAAGCCCCACGCCTGCAAGGGAACTCCCGGCAAGGTCGAGGCCGTCGTCGAGGAGACTTTTGCCAAGAATGGTATCCGCATCACCTCCAAGGGAGAGATGGCGGCTGAGACCATCGACAAGAACATGCACATCGACACTCACTACGGTGCCATTGCCTCCAAGGCTGTCAAGCTCCAGCCCAAGGACCTCAATGTTCCTGACAAGGGTAAGGCCGGCTTTGAGAAGATGTTCGGTGAAAAGTGGGACGACGCCATCGCCGCCGGTAAGGTTTACAACGCCATGGACGGTGCTGCTAAACTCGGTGTCGACGGGGCTGGCCTTGACGCCAAGTGGGCCAAGCTTTCCAGAGGAAAGGATCTCATCAAGTTCGGCGGCGGATTCTACTGCGGAAAGGTCGGCGACATCTATGTCATGAACGGCTTCTACATGGCCATGCGCTCCGCCTATACCACCCCAGGGGACAAGATCAAGTGGTACACGGTTTCGTGGCCCACTGATTCCCTCTCCTGGCAAGATTTCCGTGGCGTCGTCCTCGGGGCCACCGACCCCTCGGCGGCCCCCGCCGGCTCCATCCGCCGCACAATCCTAGACCAGTACAAGAAGCTCGGCCTCAAGTCCAAGCCCAACACCGGTGACAACGGCGTACACGCCTCCGCGAGCCCCTTTGAGGCCATGGCCGAGCGGGCCAACTGGCTCGGGGCCACTGTCGAGTCCGACGCCTTCGGCAAGGCTATGCTGGCCTCGAAGGTGTCTGCGACCACGATTGCGGATTGGTCTGGTGATTCCCAGGTGTCCGTCGACGGCGAGACCGAGAAGGGCAAGACCATGTCTGTCTTTGACACTCTGGAGGATCTAGATGCTGACGATGTCCTAGCCAAGCTCTCCAAAATCCATTAGTTTGAAAAGCACTCTCGCGATGGAATGCACCCGCACCGTACATTGAATACATGTGGTCAGAAGTACTCGTGAGAAAGAATGTCAAATAGCACGTGTATAGATTTTTTACTTGAGTTTTAGTTCCGCAACTTGCATTTGCCAATTTGTACCTTCACTATTTAGTCAAAGTATTCATACTCTCCTGTGATGATTTGCCCGCGATTGTCCCTCTTTGGTCGACGCTTCCTCTTCCACTGCCCCTCTCGATAGCTCGTCCGGCGAGTGATTTTGTCTCCCGGACAGTACATTGTGGCAGCAAATCCCTTAATTTCCACAGTTGTCACTACCTTCTCTGCCTCAATGCCTACATCGATGGCAAGTTGCTGTGTAGTCGCAAACACCTTGGGCTTCTTGTCCTTGGCAATCCCTCGTACCTCAACGAGCTCGTTCTCTAGGAGCAAGTCCGCTATTGCTTTGGAAGTTTCCACAGAGAACGGTCCGAAGCTCTCTTCCTCCGGCATGGCGAATCTCACGAGCTTTTTCCTCGCTCTGAGCTTCCCCGCAGTTTTCCTCAGGGCCTTGATTTGGTTTGGGGACACAAAGTCCTCGTTCTCGTCGATGGAGGACGAAAACAATGGGACGGAACGACTCCTCTGGAGACGCTCGCCGGCGCTTTGCGGCGCAAGGACCTGAGAACGAATCGATTGTATTTGAAAACCAGATACGATCGCCGCCGTCCCCAAACCGAAGAGGAGAAGTGCCGGCGCCACAATTGAAGAGGTTGCCCCTATCATGACGGGTTGGTTTGGTGGTTTGCGTGATGTCGTGAATGTTGTGATGGAGAGAGTTGTGATGGAAATCACGAAATAAATATTCACGTTCAAGTCTTCTACGTACTTAGTATAATTTTTACTTTGTAGTGGTGGATGTAACTGGTAATGAGCCGCCCGAGGACACCACGACTCGTGCCCCATCCAAGACTCAGCATTCATAATGCCCAGCCCCGATCGATATTGATTGCCTCGACAGAACGACAGAAATGTCCGTTCGCCCTCATTATTTGTCGCACCTGTGACTCGTGCCAAAACCCTGTTATGGCGAACCGAAACCAGGTCCGACGGAATGTCGAAGTAGGCCATAACGAGCGTGCCGCCCAGGATATGGCACAGGCAGCCCTGGTGCGCGGGGACGGGGGCGGAGCGAGGCGCGCTCTCGCGGTCGGTACGTCCCGTGCCTTCACAGTCGATGACGTGAGGCTCGCCCTGCGTGGGCTGGAAAGGGCGAAGGAGCTGCAGTCCCGGGATCGAGAGGAGGCGCTCCGGGTGTACCAGCTGTCGATCGAGGCGCTGATCCGGTATCTCAACACTTCGCCGAAGAGAGACGGAGGGCTAGATCGAGAGGCCGTCGCCGAAAGGGTCAGGACGGCACTTACCGATGCGGAACGGCTGAAGCGCGCCATTGACAGGGGCATCGAACGCAGAAGTGCCGAAAGGATGGATGGAGCTGAACCTCTGGGGGTGATGTCCAGTTTGTCGTCGGCCCTTGGGGCGTTGGGGTTGAGTCCAGAAAGGAAGATTTCCATCCAAGCAGCGTCCGAGGAAGAGGATGCCGGCCGAAGGACAGCGACTGTCTCTCCTCGAAGGTCTGCTATCAATTCGTCCCCAAAAGCTCGATCATCTCATCCTAGAAGAGATGACAAAAAGGTGTCGAAAAGGAGCAATCTTGATTATAGCAGTGATCCGATTGTGAAGGCCATCAAATCAGATCTTTATGTTGATTCCGCCGACATTAAGATCAAGTGGAGCGACATATCTGGCCTCGCTACCGCGAAGCGGTCCCTCCAGGAGGCCGCTATCCTGCCTCGTCTCCGACCTGACCTTTACACTGGGCTCCGATCCCCGCCCAAGGGGATCTTGCTCTATGGCCCACCTGGTACCGGTAAGACCATGCTCGTCAAGGCCGTGGCACACGAGTCGAAATGTGTCCTGTTTGCCTGTACTGCGTCCGCCATGACCTCGAAGTGGCACGGCGAAGGAGAAAAGATGGTCCGCACGCTGTTTAAAATGGCGGCCGATGTGGCCCCCTCGATATTGTTCTTTGACGAAATCGATGCCCTGCTCTCTAGTCGCAAGGAGAGGGGGGAACACGAGGCGAGTCGGAGATTTAAAACAGAGTTCATGGTACGGATGGACGGGATAGCGTCTGGTCATGATGAAAATGATGTCGGTAGGAAGGTGCTCGTTATTGGGTGCACCAACTGTCCTTGGGATATTGACGATGCCGTAATGCGAAGATTTCAGAGGAGAACGTACATCCCTCTCCCGGACTCGGATGCAAGATATACTCTGCTGAACAATTTGCTGGATAAAAATGGGGGGAACGTTCATAATTTGAGCACGGACCAGATTTCTCGGATCGTTCCACTCACAGAAGGATATTCGTGCTCTGACATCGCCTCGATCGCTCAGGAGGCGGCATTTGGGCCCCTTCGGTCGCTGGGCGGAATCGAAGACATTCGCGACGCAATATCTGTAAGACCAATAAATTATCAGGATTTCAAGGATACAGTCGGGCGTTCCAAGCGAAGCGTTACGAAGGCTTTGCTGGCAAAGTACGATGCCTGGGAGAAAGAGCAGTCGGCTGGAATTTAGGTGGCAGTCCATGGCAACCTAGGGCAAATTATATTCATCCCCTACAGTACCCTTTACTCGTTCCCCTTTTCCCTGTAGAAAATGCTCATTTTTACCCGGCGTGCACAGCTTCCAAATCTGTTCACGGATCTCGTATTTTGATGTTGCTGCATGTCCTCAGCTCCCGCTGTTGGTAACGATTCACCTCCACAGCGACCTCAAATAATCTCTGGAGCTCGGCAATTGCCGGATATTTGCTCAGCAGTCGAGCCTGAAAGGTGGTGTTGGCGAATATTTCAATACATTCCATATATCCGGCTCGCTTGCGTGAGGAGTGATCCCTCCCCTTCACCTCGGGATTTCGAGTCATGTCGAGATAGGAAAACCGTGCAGAAAGCATGTCATTGAATGTGTCCGTCTCGTTCCAAAGCCCAACAACGGCAATGGAATGTCGTAAATTGCCCTCGGCCTGAGACGCAATGGAGGTTACGTCCTCGCCATCTAGAAGATAACGAACGCGACAGTCTTCTCCACAAATAAAGTAGATGTAGTCCAGAGCATACTGATTGAATAGTTCAAAATCGAAGTCAGGATCAGAGCAGGTTTTGTTTTCATACTCCGGACCCACATGCCAGTACAATTTTGATAAAAACCAGCTGAAGGGCTCTCGCACCACTGTGGTCCTAAGTACTGGCATGGAAGCATACAGTGGTGCCCAAGATACGTGTCCAGGCCTACCAGGAACAGAAGCAAGACTGTTTCCCAATACTTTTATCGCATCTTCATCTATAGATTGCGAGATGGGGATGGAACATGGCTTGAAGGCACTACTGTATTCTTCAGCATTAAATGGCCGTCCTATGGCACCTGTTTCGGGAGAGCTGCACCAGGGGCGCATGGGGTGCATGGACTTGGGGTCCAATTTGATGGATTCGAACCCTTCTCGGATAGCAAGGTCGCTGCGCTTTTGCTCTTCGCTGTGCTCCTTATTTATTTGCAGCGAGTCCCACCACCCAGAGAGGACCGGTACTGGCAGCCAGTGCATCTCAGCCCCAAAATTGTTGTGTCCGACGTAAACTTGTCTGCATGAGTCCGAGTTTATGGGACAACCGCTTCCCAGTCGGCTTCCAGCAGCCTTTGATAGTTCCGGACAACCGATTGCGTTGCCGATAGGTGTTCGGGCCGTACAATTCTGCTTTCCTTCGAACTTCCCACCAGTACTGTTGACATGGGGCGGCCGACGATTTGAGTGTTTCGAATTTATAAAGTAGGCCTTATGGGACTCGTTCACAAACACGTCCTTTCCTTGGCCCTCTTCGCTCAAATCGTAAAAAGAGTTGTCAGTATCCGACCACTTGTCTTTTGTATAGTTTAGCGCTGCCGCAGAGAAGCGCGCACGTATATTCCCACCCCCTGCCTTTCCAATGTGAATGAAGATGGATGGGGCTGTGCGTAGATTGCATCCCCAGTTCCGTATAGAAGACATATCGGTAAAAGGTTCGAGAGAGGAAAGAAAAGGGCTCGCATCGCCAAGGATGGAGTTTCGATCATCTTCAATTGTATTCCCAAGATAAGAATCAGCGTGTGTGAATCGGCTCCCACCTTCTTCTCTGAAATCAGCCATGTAGCCGTCAATGGTGGACTGGAAGGAAATATATCCTGCGATGCACATCGCTATTAATGGCAGAAACCTGGACAAAATTGGCCGTGGGCCCTTAGCTCGGGTATCCAAAGGGGCGGCGGGTTGCCGCACTTCCGCAGCCGCACCATTTACAACAGCGCCTTCGCTCATGCTTTCGATATCCGCGGAGGGCAATGATCTCGAGATCAAGGTTTTATCATTTGAAGAAACCTACCCCTTACTTCCTACATGCCCACAGGCCACTGGCACCATGGTATGCATACTACTACATAGGTAGTACGCATACCGTACGTGTACGTACCGACATTTACGAGACATGGTGTGTGGTTCCATCCCATGGACAATGGACAAACTACCGGGTAGATCTACTGGCGCTACGCTACATGTACTACGAGCTCTCGTAGTACAATATATGCATATCCTATCCGTTCGATCCACATCCACATCCACGCGCCCTCCCGGATGAGTGCGAGTTAGTGCAAAGCTCCCCACCGCCACCTTCCCAGCGCAGGCTCCTTCCCAGCAATTGCCCGCCCGGCGACTCGACCTTTCCCTGGAGAGGTCCGCAGGTGTAGACATCTAGAGACCCTTACCCCTCACTTCGCCCCCGCGGACGCATAATTACCGCCGCAACAATGCCGGCCCCAACAAACGCCAACGAGGCGCACTGCACCTTCACACTGGCGTCGGACGTGACGGCGGGAGGACTGCCGTCCGAGGAGGAAATCGCCAGGGACCTGGAGAAGACTGATGATCCCCGAGTCCAGCGCCTGGCCCTGAAGGGTGCCATCATGGCCATGCTCGGCGGGGAGGCCATGCCCCGCATCCTAATGCAGGTCATCCGGTTCTGCATCAACACCAAGGACAAGCCCCTCAAGAAGCTCTGCATGCTGTACTGGGAGGTCGTGCCCAAGTACCAGGAGCCAACGTCCGAGGAGAAGCTGGCCGCCGCGGCAAACGGGCAGCCCGTCCAGCGCAAGCTCCTTCCCGAGATGATTCTGGTCTGCAACGCCCTCATGAATGACCTCAACCATCCCAACGAGTACGTCCGCGGCTCCATGCTTCGCTTCCTCTGCAAGGTGAACGACGAGGAAATCCTTGGGCCCCTAGTCCCCTCCATCAAGTCGTGCCTCGAGCACCGCCACCCGTACGTGCGCAAGAACGCCGCGCTGGCCGTATTTCACGCGTATAAGGTGCACGCCGACGCCCTCTTCCCCGACGCCTCGGAGCTCATCGCCAACATGATCGCCGCGGAGACCGATGCCGCCGCCCGCCGCAACGCCTTCCTCATGCTGTTCAACACGAACGAGGACCTTGCCATCGAGTTCCTGGCCAGGAACATTGACAACGTCGGCAAGTACGGGGACGGCTTCTCCCTCCTAGTCCTCGAGCTCACCCGCAAGGTCTGCAAGAAGGATCCCAACCAGAAGTCCCGCTTCGTCCGGGTCCTGTTCCAGATGCTCTCGTCCCCGTCGGCCGCTGTCTCTTACGAGGCCGCCTGGACGCTGGTGTCGCTTTCCTCCGCCCCCACGGCCGTCAGGGCCGCCGCTGTCACTTACACGAACCTCCTCAACTCCCAGAACGACAACAACGTCCAGCTCATCGTCCTGGAGCGCCTCGAGGCTCTCAAGACGAAGCATCCCAAGATCATCCAGGAGCTTCTCATGGACGTCCTCAGGGCCCTGTCCAGTCCCAACCCCGACATCTGCCGGAAGGTTCTCGACGTTGCTATGGACGTCGTCACCAGCCGCAATGTTGCCGAGGTCGTCAACGTCCTCAAGAGGGAGGTGACCAAGACAGCCGACGATACCGACGGCGCCAAGGGCGTGGTGTACCGTAACATGCTCGTTCGGGCCATCCACGGCTGCGCTGTGAAGTTCCCCGACGTGGCTGAGTCGGTTGTTCACACCCTCATGGACTTCCTTAGCACGGACGGCGGGATGCAGGTTGTCGTCTTCGTTAGGGCCATCGTCGAGCAGTACCCCGACCTCCGTGTGCCACTCCTCACCAAGCTCATGAACAATCTCGACACCGTCGCCCACACATCCGTGATGGGCGTGTGCATGTGGATCCTCGGTGAGTACTCCGAGGAGGCCGACGTGCTAAGGGAGGCGTTCGAGGAGATCATGACGCAGCTGGGAGATCCCACGTTCCTAGTCCGGCAGGAGGACAAGGCCGCCAGCGAGCGGGCGGCCGCCGAGGCGGCGGCGGGCCCCAAGATGGTGACAAAGAACGTTGTGCTTGCCGACGGCACCTATGCCACCCAGACAGTGTACACCGAGGCCCCCAAAGCCAAGGTCGACGACTCTACGCCGCCCCTTCGCCGAATTCTCCTGGGCGGTGACGTCTTCCTGGGCGCCATCGTCTCTTCGGCTCTCACCAAGCTCTGCCTGCGCGCGTCAGAGCTTCCCGAGATCGACCCTGTCGAAACCAAAGCCATGACGGCCAAGACCGTCCTGGTCATGTGCGGCGTGGTGAAGATGGCCGAGGTTAACGCCAGCCCGCAGAAGTCATCCCTTGCTGACTGCCGCGACCGGCTCAGCCTTTGCACACGCGCTCTCCTTGATCCCAAGGCGAGTGCGGTGCTGAAGCCACTCCTTCTCACCGAGGGGCGCAAGTCTTTTGGACAGTTCCTCAAAACCATCAAGGACAAGGAGAGCAGAGATGCGAAGAAGGACGAGGCGGACAAGCCGCAGACGCAGGCCGACGACCTTATCCATTTCCGTCAGCTCAAGGCAATGTCCGTGGAAGGGGGGGACATGGACCTTGACGATGGGTCCGACCTGGCTCGCGCTACTGGATACACTGACGGAGGGTCCCTCCTCGAGTCGGAGCTCAACCATGTCTACCCCCTCAGCGGCTTCGCCGACCCGGTTTACGCCGAGGCGCTCGTGACAGTGCGGGACTATGATATCTCCCTGGAAATACTCCTCATTAACCGTACTCCCAACACACTGGCCAACCTCACCGTCGAGCTTGCGACCATGGGAGACATGAAGATTGTCGAGCGGCCGCAGACCAACACTCTCGGTCCGCTCGATCAGATTACCATCAACGCTAGCATCAAGGTCTCGTCCACCGAGACGGGCCACATTTTTGGCACCATTGTCTACGAGGATGTGTCCACGCAGGAGAGGGGTTACATCAACCTCAACGACATCCATATGGATATTATGGACTACATCCGGCCGGCAACATGTACGGACGAAGTCTTCCGATCAATGTGGGCGGAAAATGAGTGGGAAAACAAGGTTGCTATCTCGACATCGATCGAGGATCTGCAAGTCTTCCTCAAGCATATGGTC
>Ga0099799_10176_pt1 | contig 19697 bp, 15 predicted proteins | sample Uncmet6_SortLC_1_FD_89033 | JGI IMG/M metagenome (GOLD analysis project Ga0099799, IMG submission 89033) | Marine eukaryotic communities from CALCOFI LINE 67, Pacific Ocean - CN11_C50_N6_SortLC_1 | ecosystem: Environmental > Aquatic > Marine > Oceanic | place: Pacific Ocean: Monterey Bay...
AGTACGTCGTGCACATCCCAGCCGAGCACTTCGTGCGGATTTACTAACTAACATTTAGAGAGGAGCTCCCGCGCCCACGCGTTCATCTGCTCCATATTGATAACAGCACCGCCGCAGACCTCCACAACCACACAGCGCCTATTTTGCAACACGGCAGGGACATCGCCGTAGACGCAGGCCAGCGCCGCGCCGCAGGCCGGCTCGACCAAAACACGCCGCTCGTCCGCGAAATTCAGGCAGGCGCGCACCGCATCTCCATCAGATACGACGTGTGTATATACACGTTTTGAATCTAAAGCAGCCTTTAATACAGTCGGCGACGGCGTCCCCGCGCCGAGCGACTTGGCGATTGATGTTATCGGGATGGTAGCCGGCGTTCCCGCTTCCATGGATTGCGCGAACGAGTCCGCTCCATGCGTCTCCGCCGCCACGATGGCACAGTCGTCCCGGTCACCAACGCCCCGCAGCACGCCGGCGAGGAGCCCACCGCCGCCGACACAACACACGATTGCATCCATTTTTTTACCTATCTCCGCGAGCTGCGCATCGACCTCTTGAACTAGTGTAGAGTGGCCCTCATGCGTCGTCTCCCCCTCGAAGGGGTGCACCAATGGTCTTTTATATTCTGCTGCCAGTGCTTTGGCCCTTTCGTTCGCCTCGTCCCAGACCGCGCCTTCCACAATGACCTCGGCGCCGTAGTCGTCTTCCAATTTACATCGGACGGCATCAGGCGTCGTCGTCGGCAGCACGACCGTGCATGCGATCCCGAGCGCGCGCGCGGCGTGCGCCGTCGCGAGGCCGGCATTCCCGCCGCTCGAAGACACGACGCCGTCGGCGCCCCGCTCCACGGCTTCTTTCACCGTCGCGCCGATGCCCCTTAACTTGAACGAGCCCGGCGGCTGCGCGCAGTCCATCTTGAAGAAGACGTCGCAGTTTAATTTGTTGGAGAGCGGGGCGGACCTTATGAGGGGTGTGATGTCGTGGAGCGGTGCATTGAGTGCTCGGACGGCTGCGGCAGTGAGCGCTAGCGACGCGTGACGAGCCATGCGATACATTTCGGTTGCCTTGCTGCTTTTGCACGCTGACAATCGTGCTGCCCAGCTCGTGTCGATTGATTAACTTTTGTTAGCTAGCGTAACCTACTAGTGAACGCTGCCAGCTGGTGAAATCGCTGCTGCGTCGCTCATCAGCCCATATCATCTTTCGAACAACACTCGCACGCGCCATAACCCTGCGCTGCACACCACGGGTCAACGATGGCGCAAGACGACAAGCCCAGTTTCAAGCGCGCCCTGCTCGCCGGCGGCGCGGCGGGCTTCGCCGTCGACGTGTCGCTCTTCCCCATCGACACGCTGAAGACGCGGCTCCAGGCGCCGGGCGGCTTCCGCCAGGCGGGAGGTTTCTCTGGTATCTATAGGGGTTTGGGCGCGGCCGCCGCGGGGTCCGTGCCGGGCGCGGCGCTCTTCTTCACGGCCTACGAGCGCACGAAGCACGCGCTCGGGGCTGAGAACACGTCGGCCCAAGTCTGCGCTGCGTCCGTGGGCGAGACCGTCGCGTGCAGCGTGCGCGTGCCCGTTGAGAACGTCAAGCAGAACCAGCAAGCCGGCAAGATCGACGCCAAGTTGCTGGGGGGCGCGGCGCAAATACTGAGGGAGAGCGGCGTCGGTGGTTTTTATCGCGGTTTTGGGGCCACGGTCGGGAGGGAGGTGCCCTTCGCGATGATCCAGATGCCCCTGCTCGAGTCGGCGAAGCGGGCGTGGCGGGGGTATCGCGGTTGTGATTTAGAACCGTACCACGTCGCTTTATGCGGCTGCGCGTCGGGCGGCTTCGCGGCTGCGGTCACGACGCCGTTGGATGTGGTCAAGACGCGTTTGATGCTCGGCGCGGACGCGAAGGGTCTGGCTTATAACGGTGTGGCGGACGTGTTCTCGCGCGTTGTCAAGGAGGAGGGCGCGGCCGCCTTACTGAGCGGCCTCTCGGCGCGCGTCTTCTGGATCTCGCTCGGCGGGTTCCTATTTTTTGGAGCGTACGACGCAGCGACTTCTCAATTGAAGAAGCGCGGTGTTTAGTCTGCCATTTGTGTGTGTGGCGTAACGTGTTGCATATATAATTCGATTCTTAGTAGTAGCCCAAGTGAAACGCGAACGCTGCGATCTTTCGGAGCACCTCGGGCGGGACGTGCCGGAGCGGCGACGACGGTCCGCGTCGGGGCGTGAGCATCCCGGTGAGTCTGTCGAGGTGTTGTCGTTCGTAGTTGGCGAACGAGCCCGCCTCGATCACGCGCTGTAGGTATGGGTCGCTCGCTTCGGTAGGAAGCGCGGCACCGGCGGCTAGCAAGACCGGATAGACACGTCGCATGATTCGCATTCTTTCGCGATATAATAACCCGGCATGTCCGATACATCTTTCAGCCTCAGAAATTGCGAGATCTAACGGCGTTCTACCATTCACATCTCGCGCGGTCACCGAGGCGCCGGCTCTGATGAGCATCCTGCGGCGAGCGCGCGTCGCATCTGTCTTACATTACGCTTCCTAGCGGCCTCGTGAATTGACAGTGAATTTGACACCATGATCTGAACTCGACGTCGTCGCTCCCGCTCTGGCGTTCCCGCCGGCTCCAAAACAGAGTCAGGACAAGCGCCGGCGGGCGTCCAAGAACGGGCGGGGGCGTAGACTGCCTAAATCTGGAATGCCGCCGGCGCCCGGCCTGCTAGCGTCGTGTAAGGCACTAGCAACAAGCCCGCAAGGCCTAGGAAAGCGCCGCACCGTGCGCGCACCACGCGCAATAATCGATCGAAAAAACGCTCGTCTACAGCCAATCATAACACAAGGCGCAGCACTAGCATCCGTTCGCCCGCACACAATGCTCCTAGTCTTGCTCCTGCGACACGCCGAGTCGACGAGCAATGTGGGAGACGACGTCGAGGACCCAACCCTCACCACCACCGGCGTAGCGCAAGCAAACGCATGGCGCGACCGCACTGCCAGTTGGTCGCTCGACGCGATTCTGGTGTCGCCGATGCTCCGGTGCATCGCGACCGCGGCGCGCGCGCTCGGCGCGTGCAAGTGCAGCAGATGGGAGGTCTGCGCCGCCGCCCGCGAGCACTGGTGGGTCCACAAGCAGAACCGCGGCCGCTTGGCAGCGGACCTGCTGCCGGACCTGGTCGACCTCCCATCCCACGGCCTCACGAAGGCCACGATCGAGGACGCCGTCGGCGCGCCGTCGGAGCACTGGGATCCCGCTAGCGAGGCCAAGGCGAGCAAACGCTCGCTCGGGCGGCGAAGCGCCGCGGCGACGCTCGCCCTCGTAAACGACTTGTGCGCGCGGGCCGACCGCGGCGAGGACAAGAGAATAGCGGTCGTGTGCCACTGGGGCACGATCGCAGCTTTATCGGACGCCGACGCGCCGAACGCCGGCGTCGTGGGCCTCGTCTTCGCGCCGGCGGCCGACCGCGCCGCGGACCCGCGCTGGTCCTGCCATCAGCGGGCCGCGGCCGACCTGGGCTGGCACTGGGACGTGGTCGGGCCCTTCGCGGCGGACGCGCCGGCGATTCCTCGTGTCGAATAAGTATTTATGTGTGTTCACTACTCCGATGGAAGCGCCGGAACGGTGGCCGTTGCTCGCGCAGGCAGTCGGCGACGTGGGCCGTCAGTGCGGAAAGACGAGAAGGGAGCAGCGGCAGGTAGTGGACGCCGTCGCGCTGCGTCGCCCAGCACTGGTCCCTTGTCAATGCGTGCGCGTCGACGACGCGAACACCGGGCAGTTTGGCGAGGGCTTGTCGCTCCAGGGCCGCGGCGTGGGCCGACCCCGCGGCGTCGAAGGACAACTTTGAGCAAGCATCAATTTCGTCGCGATCCGACGTGATTGCAGAACACTCCCTGGTGTAATAAGAAGTGTTCTTCGCGGCAATTCGCAGGATCGCGGCCTTGCGCGCCGCCCACGCGTTGGAGTCATCCCCAAGGAAGCGTCTCAATTTCAGCAAATCCCAATCGGCTGAAGGAAAGTCCCCCTCCACACCATCGTCGCGCCGCTTCAGGAACTCGCGCGAGCACAGCGAGTGCCCCGTCATGAACACGGGACAGGCCCCCACTGTTGATACGGCATCAGTTGCCTTCGCGAGCTCTCTCCCTAAGTCGCGCGCGGCGGGCCAGCCGCGCCACTTGATCAATGGTAATAGTTGGAGCATGTGCAAGGACGTCGACCCGAAGTACACGACGTCCCACCTCTTTACATTTGAACCTCGCGCCAGATTCCTTAATACAGAGCGCATGGACCGCATCGACCACGGGTCCGCGTCCCCATCAAAAACCTTGAGCGCCGCCGTGATGCCTTTACCAGAACACATTAAACCCGTGGACGACGTGCCCGTCGCGATTTCTTTCGGTTGCGTGCCTAAGACGTCGCAGAGGAATTGGAGCTGGTTCCGGTGCGTCGAGTCGCCGATGAACGCGATCGTTGCTTCGATGTTCTGAAGTCCGAGCGGGCCGTAGTACCACGACGCGTTGCGCTCGCGGCTGACTTGTTTGGGGTTGGTGTACATGGTTTTGCCGCTTGCTCTGTGGAGCAGCCCGAGCATCATGAGGAGCCGGCGCATGCTGCCGCGGCTGGCGTCAAGCCTTTGATCGCACAAAAACCTTGTTCCGAATGCGCCAGCACTCTTCAGGACCAACAGTTGCACCAGACACTGTTGGATCACTCCTGCAGCCCCTGTGGTTCGAATCGGTCATGCATGCTAGCTGCGGGGCAGCCTGCCGATAGATGAGATTGCTAGTATGTCTCAGGAGCAATTTTACGCTAGCTCTGACTCTTGCGCACTTTGGCCACACAGCCTGCATTGCTCATATTTCCATAGACGTGGACCTGCATTCTTGCAGGCTCTAACTCCCTGACTTGCCACAACATGCTGCGCACAGTGCTGGCACTCGCCTGCATCTCGCACGCCACGCTAGGCTTTGCGCCGGCGGCGCGACCACGCGTCGGCGTCGCGAGGCCCGCGGCGCCAAGGGAGCCGTTCGACTGCGAGGTCGACCTCGAGACGGGCGAGCCCGTCACAGTCCAGATCACGCCGACGATGAGCGACTCGGAGCTCGTCGTGGCGCAGTACCCCCTGCCATTCTTCATCGACATCGAGAATCGGGCCCAGCTGGGAGCCGTCGTAACGAAGGACGGAAGTGAGCAGAAAAATAAGGGCGTCGAGCGCGTGGGCGACCGCCTGCGTGCGTTCACGTACTACGAATACGGCGCCAAGTCCAGCGACGGCGGCGGCGTGCTGACTATGTTAAATTCGTTCAGCGGCTCCGGCTACTCGTGGAATCGCCAGCTCTTCGACGCGACGTTCGTGTCCTGGGAGAGCTCCCTGGAGAAGCTCGTCACGAACGAGCCGCGGCGGACGAACTCCGTGACGATGGTCTTCGAGCGACCGATCGCGCCTGCGCCGGCGCCCGTAGCTGCGGCACCTGCTGCGGAGTAAGGCTCTAGTTATCCTAGCGGACGGTAAGACACTAGCAAGGAAGCAGTCTCAGGCAAAAGAGCTGCGCAAGGACCGTACAAGCGCCTGTATTACGCCATCGACGTGTTTGCCGATCGATAAATCCAGTCGTGCGACATTCTACCACGCAGCGGCGCCAAAATGCTGCGCCGCTCAGCCACACTCCTCGTGCGCCACACCTCCAGCGCCGCGGCAAGAGCAGCGGTAAGACAGGAAATAGCTGCACTCGAGAAAGCGTCGATCGCCGGCGGCGGTGCCGACAGGATAGAAGCGCAGCACGCCAAGGGCAAGCTGACCGCGCGCGAGCGCCTGGACGTCCTCCTAGACACTCATTCTTTTAGAGAAATCGACGCCCTGGCGTCGCATCGCTGCGACGACTTTGGATTAGAGTCGGACAAAGCCCCTCCGGGCGACGGAGTTGTGGCGGGTTTTGGGACCGTGCATGGTAGACCTGTTTGTGTGTTCTCGCAGGACTTTACGGTCTTTGGTGGGAGTCTAGGCGAAGCGCACGCGGCGAAGATCGTGAAGGTCATGGAGCGCGCGCTGCACTGCCGCTGTCCCATCATAGGATTGTCGGACAGTGGCGGCGCGCGCATCCAGGAAGGCGTGTTATCGTTAGCAGGCTTTGCTGACGTCTTCCAAAAAAATGTAGACTGTTCTGGAATAGTACCTCAGTTATCCTTGGTGCTAGGGCCCTGCGCGGGCGGCGCCGTCTATTCACCGGCGATGACGGACTTTTTATATATGTCGCGGCAGGCCTACATGTTCGTCACCGGGCCTGATGTGGTAAAAGCGGTCACGAACGAAGTCGTTTCCCGCAATGACCTGGGTGGGGCCGACGTGCACTGCAGCAAGTCGGGCGTCGCGCACGGCGCCTTTGATGATGACCTCGCGGCGCTGAACGCGACTCGAACACTTTTGGGGTATCTGCCGCAGTCGTACGACGGCGAGAACCCCGACGTTTTACCGTATGACGATCCGGATCGAAAAGATGCGGCCCTCAACACGATCATCCCCGACGACCCTAATACGTCATACGACATGCGTGAAGTTGTGAAACGTGTAGTGGACGGCCACTCTCTGTTATTGCTAAGTGAGGACTACGCTCCAAATATCATCACGGCCTTCGCGCGCCTGAATGGACGAGTTGTAGGCGTCGTGGCCAATGATCCTAGACATCTCGCTGGTTGTTTAGACGCCGACGCGTCCACCAAAGCCGCGCGCTTCGTGCGATTCTGCGACGCTTTTGACATACCTCTCGTCACCTTCGTGGATGTACCCGGTTTTTTACCGGGCGTGGCCCAGGAGCACGGCGGCATCATCCGGCACGGTGCTAAACTCCTGTTCGCCTACGCGGAAGCCTCCGTGCCGAAGCTTACGGTCATCACGCGAAAAGCCTACGGCGGCGCTTATGATGTGATGTCGTCAAAACATTTAAGAGGCGACGCGAACTACGCCTGGCCCTCCTCGGAGATCGCGGTCATGGGCGCCGCCGGCGCGGCCGAGATTTTACATCGCGGGGTTTCTGATGAAGAGCGCGTTGTGAAGGCTGACGCGTACGCGGCGCGCTTCGCGAATCCCTTACTGGCTGCCAAAAGAGGTTTCGTGGACGCCGTGCTCGAGCCGTCGGAGACGCGGCCCCGTTTGATCGCCGACTTGGAAGTGCTGCGGCACAAGGAGCGGCCGAACCTGCCGCGGAAGCACTCCTGCGGGCCCCTGTGATTAACAACAATAATTTACGACCACCACCGCCGCCGCTTCGTCTCTTGAGGAGGCTTGAGCTCCGCAAGCAAGGCCTCGAGCCTCTCGAGCCGCGCCTCGACGTCCCTTCGCCGCTCGGCCTCCTTCTCCTCCTTCCGCCGCGCCGCCGCCTCCTTGTAGTTGTTCTGGCGGTTGTACTCGTAGCCCATGACCGTGACGGCCACGGTCAAGACAAAACCCTCCGACACAATCTCCGCGCCCTTTTCCCTCGCCTCGGTCGCTTTTAACTCAATATGTTTGTAGGGCTTCTTCCACTTGTCTAAAGACGACGCGTGCGTTAATCTGGAAGTCAGGTAGTTCGTCGTCTGGCCGATGGACGTGCACGCCTCCCGCAACCAGCCGACGTGCTCCGCGTCGACTTTCAGCTGGCGCGCGACGGGCTTGGCCAGCGTCTTGACGAGGAGGCCGCCGACCTTCATCAATACTCCCGGTTGCGCCATCGCTGCGGCGGCGTCGAGCAAGGCTGATCAATGCGGTCAAGGCAGTGATGTGTGATATCTACGAGCAGAGGCGCTGCAGGGATGCGGTGCCACGCAGCTGCACGAAAGAGAGGGTACGGAGAACGAGAATCCAGTCGTGCGGCGCCCGCGGGCTCCAGAGGAACTCTCCCTGGCGTCGACGAATATTATGCTTTTCGAGCTAGCGGCACACCGATACTAGCCTCAAAGGGCAAGGAGCAAAGGAGCGAAAGGACCCCAAGGCGCTGCGCACCAGAGGTCTGTGTGTCATTTTGGGTACCAATCATCGCTAGAGAGTGCTGCGGCGCAACGTTCGACGCACGCGCGGCACCTCGCAAAAAGTTGCAAGCTCTCATCGCCGTGAGAGCACCACCAGCGTGCAGCGTGCAGCGATGGCCGAACAACAAGCGGCCGCCATCAGCCCCGACGGCAAGACCATCGCAACAATCGCCGCCGCGCGCCTGACGCTGCACGCCGGCGACGGCCGGACGCCGCCGCGCCAGTACGTCCCGGCCCGGAACGGCGCCGCGAAGCGCTACGGTTCTGTGTGCTGGGCGCCCGACGCGAGCCTGGTGGCGTGCGGCGCGGCCGACGGCTCCGTCACGGTCTGGGACGTGAGAAAAGGTACCATAAGAACGACGCTGCCGGGCACCGATCCGGTGAAGACCGTGCGCTTCGCCGCGGACGGTGGATCGGTGTGGGTCTCGACCGCGACCGCCGACGGCGCGCCGCGGCGCACGGTGAGGCGCCTCGCGTTGAATGGTGAAACAAGTGAAATAGACGCCGACGCGCGCGGCGTTTCAACTCTAGCGCCCCACCCGTCGAGCGGCGACGCCTGCGCCGTCGCGTCGAGCCGTATCAGACTCGTCAAGGGCACGGAGCGGCGGACGCTCTCGGGCGCGCACGCGACCTTCGTGTCCTGTCTGGCTTGGACGAAGGACGGGCGGCGTCTTGCATCTTCGGCCGATGCGCGCGAGGTCCTGGTCCACGACTGCGTCTCGAATTCATCGGAGACGCTGCGCTGCGCGGCGCCGCTACTTTCGCTCGCGTGCTTCGTCCGCAGCGACGTCGTCGTGTGCGCCGCTGTTTTGAAAGACGGCCGCGTGCAGCTCGCGGGATCGGAACCGGATTCTACAAGGACCGCCGTGGCCGTGCGCCACGTAAGTGGCGACGCTTTGGTGGTGGCGCGCGGCGACCCGCCGAAATGCTCTCCGGAAAAGCTGAAGATCGAGGGCGACCGCGTGGCCGGTTTAGTACCCGCGAAGGCGCCCGCGCCCGCGCCGGAAAAGCCCTCCAAGAAAAAGGCGAAGGCCCCGCCGGTCCTCGGCTTCGCGAACCTGTCGGGCGACCCTTTGTTAGAGGAAGCGCGGCAGCAGCACGCGGCGAAGCGGCAGCGGTTAGAGGCGAGCGAAAGTGGAGACGCTTCATTAGGAGACCGCCTCGCGGAGATGGACGCCCTCGCGCGGCGCCACGAGGCGGGGTTGCGGGCGGACGCCGCGGCGCGCGACGCCGGCGACGCGCAAAGGTGGGGCGGGCCCGCGGCCGAGGGCGACGCCGCGTCGCTGGCGAAAGTATTGGACCAGGCGGCGCGCTGCGGCGACGACCGGCTCATGGACACGGTGCTGAGGAGGGGTGAAATGGACGTCGTCGAGGCGACGCTATCGAGACTACCGGCGGCGTCGGCGCTGCCTCTCTTGAACAACCTGGCGGAGCGGCTCGAAAGGAGACCCCGCGACGCGCCGCGCCTCGTCCCCTGGATCCAGGCGACGCTGCGGCACCACGCAGCTCACCTCGCGAATCACCCGGGGGCCCGCGACGCGCTTTCCCGGTTGCAACACGTCGTGGCCGAGCGGGTCCATTTGTTGCCCAAGCTCTTGGCGCTCCAGGGCAAGTTCGACCTGTTATTAAAGCGCGCGGCGGCGGCGCGCGCGGCGCCGGCCGGCGGGCCGGCCGTCGAGGCGGTGCCCCTTCGAGAAGTTGCGGCGGACCCGTCCGACGACGAGATGGCGGATGATGATGATGACGAGGAGGAGGAGGATAGCAGCAGCAGCAGCAGCAGTTCTGGCTCCGGCGACGGCGGCGAGTCGTCGTCGGGCTCGGACAGCGACGACAGCGACTAGGAGTAAGGAAGGGCAATTATTTAGGGAGGAAAATCGGGCGACGAACAGCAACAGCGACTAGGAGTAAGGAAGTTAGTGGATTTCGAAACGTCCGAAGGGAGGAAGGAAAGGGTGCTCAGAAGCCCAAGACCGAACCGATGGCCTGGGCGGCGTCGACGATACCCGCGCCGACGTCGCCGCCGACATCGCCTATGGCCTGACCCGCGTCGACGGCGAAGCCGCCGATCGCCTGGCCCGAGTCCACTGCAGCGCCGGCGGTCCACTGACCAGCCGTGGCAAACGCGTCGCCAGTCGCGTCAGTGGCGTTGACGGCGAAGCCGCCGATCGCCTGGCCGGAGTCGACCGCCGCGCCCGCCGTCCAGTCACCCGCAACTGCAAACGCGCCCCCGGTCGCCTGGGCGGCGTCCACAATCCCAGGGGCGGCGACGTTCGAGCCCCACTGCCCGACGTCGCCCGCGGCACCCGCGGTCCAGTCGCCTGCCGTGGCAAAGGCGCCACCCGTGGCCTGTGCCGCGTCGACGATCCCAGGCGCGGCGACGTTCGAGCCCCACTGTCCGACGTCGCCCGCGGCGCCCGCCGTCCACTGTCCGACATCATTCGCCGCCCCGCCCGTCCACTGCGCAACGTCGTTGGCGGCGCCGATGACTTGTGCGTCCGATGCGATGTTCTGACCGGCCCATTGTGATGCGGCGTTAGCTCCGTCTACCACGGCGCCCGGGTTGGTCGCCGCCATGACGACGCCCGCCCCGACGGCGCCGCCGACGACCCCCGCGGCCACGGCCCCGCCGACGCCCAGGCCGCCGCCGCCCGACGCCTGCGGCTCCCGGCCGACTGGTGGCGCGCCCGGCTGCTGGCCCGGCTGCTGGCCCGGCGCCGGGCCCCGAGGCGCCTGGCCGGGCACGACGCCGCCCGGCCGCTGGCCCGGCACGGGGCCGACGAAGCCGGGGCCGCCGCCGCCGGCGAAGGGGTGGCCGCCACCGCCATACGCCGCCGGCGCTCCGCCGCCGCCGCCGTACGCCGCCGGCACTCCGGCGCCGCCGCCGTACGCCGGGGGCATGCGCGGCCCGCGCAGCCCGGCGAAGACGGGCAGCGGCCCCCACTGCCCGCGGATCACGGTACTGCCGCCGCGCGGGCCCACTAATATCAAACCCGTGTGCGGCGGCTGAGGGTAGGTCGGCGTGGTAGCATTCATACCCCAGCGGATCTCGAAGCCCGGGCCCACGGCCTTGGCGCCGCCCTGCGGCGCCGAGGCGACGGCCGACGCGATGAGCGCGTTCTGCGCCGGCGTGAGCGGCTGGAAAGTGCCAGAAGCCGTCTTCTGCGCGTAGGCCGGCGCCGTGCCCAGCGCGACCCTTACAATGCGGCACGCTCCACTATTGTTGTTCACCTGGAGCAGACCCGAGTCCGGCGGGACCGGCATGCCTTGGGAAGTGGCGTTACGGCCGCACCTTACCGAGAACGGGAGGCCCGGGAGCTGGATGACCGCGTCGGGGTTGCCCGCGAGCGCCGTTGCGATGAGGCACGACTGTTCGGGGCTGTAGCGCGTCCACTGCTGCATGCGCTCGTGGAGGTGCTCGAAGCAGGCCGACGCGCCCTGGCCCTGGGCGTTCACCTGGTACCGCAGCGCGGCGAGCGTCCGTCGCAGCTGGACTGCTTCCTGTTTTGCGGTGTTGAAATCTCTGAGATCAGAACCGTCTGCGGGCTTGCACGCGGCAGCGTCGAGAGCTGGCCCGAACTGGGCCGAGGCGCCGGCTCCCATCTTACACAGGAAGATCTACAGGGTCTTCCGCTTCTGTTTCTGCTGGTCCGCCGTGTAGCTGCCGGGCCACAAAGCACAAAAACGCGTTGGGGCAGCCCTCGGGCTTGCGTACGAGTCGCTACTGCGTCGTAAAACCACTGCCCACTCCTCCCAAAGCGCTGCGCGAGCTCGGTCCCGCAGGATAAATTAAGAACCTCGGAGGCGTCGGGTCGCGTCTATATGCGTCCTTGAAGCCTCGAAGAAGAGCTGTGCAGCTTGCGTAGCTAGCGTAATATGGCTCTAGCTTTTCAGCGGGCCGCCTGTGAACTTGCGGTTCAGAGCGCTTATAGCCATCGTGCAGCAGCGCTGCGCCTCGAGCGAGCGTCGCTAGCAGTGCTACACAAGCACCGTCGTGCGAAAGACAGCTCTTGGCACGCGCAGCGCAATAGCATAGTGCAGCGCCAGCAGCAGAGCGATGCGCGCCCTCGCCCTCGTCGCCGTCTCGACGCTGCGCGCGCCGTCGCGACTCGTAAGACATGCGGACTACCTCCCGACGGTAGAAGAAGCTCTAGCAAGCGCCGATAAATATGAAGGTAATGCGATCGTCGACCCGTATTATGCCCACCCCGACACCTTACCGATGATGCACGAGTGGACGGCCGAGACCTTCGACGCCGACTTGGAGGCGGGGGGCCACGCGGAATGGGACATACCAGGAGAGGCGTTTGTTTTTGTGAGGACGGTCGCCGATCCGTCGTTACGTCGGAAGAAACACGAGGACCACCTCGTCTGGGCGCGCGAGTCCCATCTCAAAGCGGACAAGGATGATTCGAAGCCGCGCGTCTACGCGTCGCAGCTGTTGAGGGATGACGCGGGCACGGAGGTCGCCGGTTCACTCATAGCGGTTATTGGCGGAGACGAGCAATCGGCGAGGGCATTAGTCGAGACGGATCCGTTGATCCGAAGCCTGGAGGACGACGTGAAAGCGTACCACTGGACGATCGCGGGGGATCCTTACTTACAGCTCGAAGTTTGGCCGGAAGGTTCCGCGCCCTTCGCGATGCTGCGGCTTGATGATCAACAAGGTACGCAAAAGCGGGGCGCGACGCGGGAGAAGCACCTATCTTTTTTGCGCAAAACGAAGCGCTGTCTACGGGCCGGGCCGCTCCGGCCGTTAGATGGTTCTTCTACACCGATCAGTGAGAGGGCGCCGTGCGGCTCGTTAGTGTACAGCTTCCACGAAAATGAACAAAGTTGTCTGGAGTGGGCGTCTCGCGATCCTTATGTCGAAGCCGGTGTGTTTACTGACCCACCATTGCTTCTAGCGTCGTACTGTGACCTAGATTGTAGCGGCAAGCAGGTCACGCGGCCGGCGCCCTTCAACGAGCTCCCCGACCCCGTGCTGGCTCGACTGGTGGCTGCGGGTCTGGAAGAACTCCCCGAGCGCGTCGTGCAGAGAATAGAGCGGGACCCGCAGACCGGCAAGTACGAGCGCTACAACATCACGACGTTGGATCCTCGCCTCGAGTCGAACGTGCGCATCGACGACGAGCTCATGGCGAAGATGGCCTCGACGCCGAAAGCCAAAAGAGCTAAGAGGGCGCGCGACAAAAAAGCGAAAGAGGAGGCCGAAGAGGAGGAGTTCATGATGGAGGACTTCTAAGTTGCTTTATTCTATCTCCTTTACTCCTAATAATCCCGCGTGGCGGTAGCGGTTGAGCTGGGTGGCGACGCCCGCGTTTCCCCCGCAGTGCACGTAGCACTGGGGCCGGTCATCTGCTGTGGTCAGGAGCGTCTCAAAGGCCGCCGGCGCGTAGACCAAGTCGACGTGGAGTCCTGACGCGGCCAGCTCGCGCCACGTCGCCAGTGGTCGCTCATCAGGTGCGCCGAAGCGGTAGGGCGGCGCCCCAAGAATCGTGGGAAACGCGCCTATTCCACCCGAGGCGTCGTCCAGCACCGTCATCTGGCGTTTTAGTTCCACAGAACTCGTCGCGCAGGGCGCCGCGCACACTTCTATATCTGCATCCCGCAAATGCCGCGCCAGAAACAGGGCCGTCGTGCCCGTTCCCGCGGGCACGACGACGCGCGCATTTGCATACTCTTTCAGATCTTCAACAAGCTCCGCGGCGAGCATGGCGACGCCGGCCTCGGCGTCGCGCGACGCGGCCCCCTGCGGCACCCACGCGACTTGTGAGACACCTGCCACGTCCTTCAACAATTGTGAACGCCATTTTTCATCAGCAACACACCGCCGGTAATCATCAGGTTTCAAAGGAACGAGCTCCGCGCCGAGCGCCAACGCCCTAGCGTAGTTCCCCGCCGGGTTCTGGCGGAGCCACCGCGGCACCGGCTTGCAGACGAAGTAGAACGGCAAATCAAAGGCCCGACACAACGCCGCGATGCACGGGAAGGCGTTCGACTGGTGGCCGCCTAGCGAGGCCACGGCCTCCGCATCCCCAAAACCGCGCTTGTACAGCCCGTACAACTTCCGCGCCTTGTTGCCGGCGACGCCCGAGAGGGCCCCGGGCAGCGCGTAGCGGTCGTCGCGCTTGACTAAAACAGAGCGGCCGCGCACGGTGAAGGGCTGGAGCGGCGACGCCGGCGGCGCTTTTATGGGCGCGGCGGCGCGGGCCGCCGTGGCGAGCGCGGCTATGGCCATGCGCATGGCTACCACCGCTCGTGTTCAGTCGTGTTAGGCATCATAGTGCGGCAAGGCCCCGCTCGCGCGCTGGCTGTCTTGAGGAGGCTGCCAGGTGCAGCGGTGCGCACGCGTGCCAGGGGCAAAACACAGGTTGCGCTGGCTCCAGCGTCCAGTGCTACACGCGTCGATGACGTCTGCTAGCGTCTGTCTAGCTCTTCGCCGCGCACGAGCCCTGTTTGCTCGGGGCTGCTCTGCTGCAGCAGCCGAGTGCAGTCGCGCTCGCATCCCTCGCATATCGCTCGTTGGAACCGCATAGCTTGGGAACAAGTAGTGCCGGTCGACGTTATCGTCGCGCGACGCAAAAAAGCCGCGTCGCAGCACCTGCGGCAGCTTAACCACGACCCAAGAGAGCATGCACACAAAAGTTGCACTGCTCGCCGCCGCGACGGCGGCCTTCGCCCCGCGGACCCGTGGTCCGCCGACCGCAAGCAGCAGACGAACGGCGCTGCACGCTGAAACAACACAAGCCCCGTCGTGGAAGGCGCTGCGGCCGCGGCCGGGCGACGTTGTGTTAATAGACGGCGACAACTGCCGCGGCAAGAGCAAGTGGCGGCTTTCGGCAGCAGATGTAGACGCGGCGGCGGCGGGCGCGCACGCGCGCGGCCTCCTGGGCCAGGAGGCCGTCCTGATGCTGGACCACGGCGAGCGGCGGGACTGCTTCGTTTCAGAACAAGGCGCCTACGCGACGGCCTTTGCCGGCCGGCGCGGCACAGCCGACGACGCGATCGTCGACTGCGTCGAGCATTTTCTGGAAAATAACCGGACGCTGACCGTCGTGACGTCGGACTTCGGCCTGCGCGCGCGGGCGTCCTACGTCGCGGCGCGGGCCATCCGCGGCGCGCCCGAGGGCGGACGAAGGCGCTCTCCCGAGACGCTCGTGCGGTTCGCGCGGTCCGAGGCTTTTGCGGACGCGGCCCTCGCCGACGCGACGATCAAACCGAGCGCGCACGCCGCCGCGTTTGATGAGGCGGTTGATAGATTAGCGAAGCACGTGCTGACGGCGCCTTCATCAATGCGCGCGCGGATGCGGCGCCGCGCGCGGCCGCCGCTGGTCGAGGGCTCGCCGCTCGGCAACGAGCAGACGTGGATGCGCGTCGTCCTCGCTGAAAGATTGAGGTGGCTCCTGGCGCGGGACGCGGCGGCGCCGCGCGGGCCGCTGGCGGATTTTGCGAACTGGTTCGCCGAGGAGGAGGATCTCGAGGATACGCCGCGGGTCCTCTCGCACCGCCTCACGGACCGCAAGCACCGCCACGAGCTGCTGCGCTTCGCGGACGCGCTGCGGCGGCCGCCGCCGCCCGACGTCGTCGAAGAACCCGTCGAGGCCGTCGAGGAGGAGAGGGAAGACAAGGAGGCGCGCGCCGCGGTCACGGTCGCGGGCAACCGCCGCCTGCGGCGGAAGCGCCGCAAGCGCGAGCGCGCCCGGAAGCTCGAGGGCGTCGAGCGGGGCGCGGGCGCGTCGGCGCGCGCGTCGGCCAAGAAGCTCCTGGCCGAGTCCGATGCGTTGGAGGCGGCGCTGCGCGGGTGGCTGCGGGACGCGCCAGTCGTTGAGCCCTCTGATGGCGCGTTCGTCGAGAATCCATTCCACAATAAACCTGGCTTCGGCGGGTCCGACGCGTTGCGGTGCATCTGCCAGAACCCGGACGAGCCGTTCTGGCCCGACGGGCACGCGGACGACGACGATGTAGAGTTCTAAGTATTATACTTTCGCTTCGATTGCTGCCTGAAGCTTCGCCGTCTCTCCAATAAATGCGTTGATGCCCTCGGCGAGCTTCGTCGTCGCCGCGAGATCAGCGTTCATGGCCAGCCGAAAGCTCGACTCGTCGTAGACGAGCTCGGCGTCGGCGCAGGCCGCGGCCGCGCGGGCCGGCTCCAGCTTTCGCGGGACATTGTCGGAGGAGGCCGCGAGGAGTTCCAGCAGCGGAGGTGGGATCGTCATCCGGTCCGTGCCCGCTAAAGCTAAAATCTCGTCCACGGCATAAGACGGGTCCGACGTCCCGCGCGACGGCCGCCACGACGCCGGCATGCAGATCGTGCCGTGGCCGTGCTTCTTGTAGTACTCGTAGATGCGTCTCACTACAACGACGCCGGGGTCTTCGTCGGGCTCGTACGTCGGCGCGCCGCCGTTCGCCGCGTGCCAGTCCTTGACGCGGCCGGGGAAGGGTGAGATGAGCCGCGCGCCGGCCTGCGCCGCGGCGACGCCCTGCGCGAAGCCGAAAATCAACGTGATGTTGCAGGTGATGCCGTCCCTTTCTAATATTTTCGCGGCCTGGATGCCCTCCCACGTGCCCGCTAGTTTCACTAACACTCTTGATCTATCCACGCCCTCGGCTTCATACATCGCAATGATCCGTCGCGCGCGCCGCACGGACTCGTCCGTGTCGAAGGACGCGCGGATGTCCACCTCCGTCGACACGTAGCCGGGCACGAGTTTGACGATCTCGAGGCCGAGCTCGACGGCCAGCCGGTCCATCGCCAACGACACGACGTCGTCGCCGCCGCTGTTCGCCTTCGCGTACGCGATGGCCTTGTCCACAAACGCGACGTAGCGCGCGTCGCCCGACGTCCCGGCCTGCGCCACGAAGAGCGGATTCGTCGTGGCGTCGGAGATCAAGCCGCCCTTGGCGTATTGTTCTATAATATCGAGGTCACCCGTGTCTATGCTTAATACGGTGACGTCGGCCAGCTGCTCGAGCTGTGTCGCCTGGACCAGTGAGGGCCGCCTAAGCGTGCGCGTCGGCGCTCGCAGCGCCTCCGCGCCAATCACCAATAGGCATATTACTCGCAGCCAGCTCGGCGTCATCGCTGCGGCTCCTGGCGCCTCGCTACAGCCTCAAAATATACCGGAGAGCCCAGCTCCTCTGCTGGACCTGCGGCAAATCTCCACGCGCGCTGGACGTACCGTGAGTGTTTGAGGCGTGCAGAACCTACCAAGGGATCCACAGAGAGCGGATCAATCGCGTTGCGGCACGAGAAGCGCTCTCTTTGAGTGCCTCTGTGGTGTTGTGCCAGCACCACGTGCTGCCCGGCAACGCCGCCGCCGCGACGGGCGAACAGACAGCCTGCACGAACAGCACACAGAGGCGTCTGCAAAAGCGTGTGAGACGCCTGGTCACGCCTTTGCCATCAGTCTGTTAACGCGCGGCGTTGCGACGGCGGAGTGCCATGCGCGTAGCAATGCCATGGCCAGCCATCCTACTGCTGCTCACCCAGCCCACCTGCGGTCTCGCCCCCCAAGCGAGGCGCACGCCCCACGCGGGCTACCACGGCCAGGGCCAGATTGATTTTTTTGAAGGTTGGTATAACCGCATAACCCTACCCGAGAACGACCAGTCCTTCGCGTTCATCTACGCGATCTTCGACCCGGGCCGGCGGACGGCGCGGTCCGGCGTCGACGCGCAAGTCCTGGCGTCGAACATAGACAGCACAAAAACAATCCGCGCGTCTTCCACAGATTGCTCGCCCTTCGCCGCCGCACCGCACGACTTATCATTAAGATACGCCGGCGCCGACTTCTCCTTCGCGATGACGTCGCTGCGGCACCGAGGGCGCGTCGGCGCGGCGGCGTGGGACTTCAGCGTCCGCCCGGACGTCGGCTGGGGCGGGCGCTTCGGCGCGGCGCGGCAGTACTCGACGGCGGGCTGGCTCGCGGCGCTCGGGCCGCTCCTGAGCCCGCACTACCAGGTCCTCATGTCCCTGGGCCACGCCACTGGCTGGGTCGAGATTGAGGGTGAGCGGACGGCGTTCTCAGAGGCGCCGTTCTACGCCGAGAAGAACTGGGGCCGCGGGTTCCCGCGCAAGTGGTGGTGGCTCCAGTGCAACGCGTTCGACGACGTCGAGCCGGCGTCGCAACTGACGCTCACGGCGACAGGCGCGCGCCGGAGCCTGCTGGCCGGCGGGGCGCTCGAGCGCGAGGAGGACGTCGGGCTGGTGGGCATCCATTTTAATGGGGAGTTCTGGCCCTTTCCCGAGGTCGAGTGGACCGTGGCGCCGTGGGGCTCCTGGCGCGTGACCGCGTCCTACGCCGACCGGGGCACGTCCTGCACGATCGAGGCCGAGACGGACGACGAGGGCTGCGCGGTGCGCGTGCCGTCGAAGAGCGGCATGGTCGACGGCGCGCGGGAGACGTACCGCGGCGTGCTCCGCGTGACGATGTTTGAACAAGGCCGCGAGGTCGTGTCCGCCACGACGAGGCACGCCTGCCTCGAGACGGGCGGCGAGTTCGACGCGGAGTGGGTAGCAACGTCGGCGATGACCGAGCCGCTCAAGTCCGTGGCCTACAACGTCGATTTGGAACGGGCTATATCCTCGCGGCTCGACGAGGCGCGGCGGCGCGGGGTTATCGTCGTTCCTGGGCTGTAGATATCGTCGAGGGCGTGGATGTTGGCGACCTAAGTATTGGTGTTGTGTTACGCGAAGGGATGTTACACGAATCGCACGCGGGATAGGCTCGGGTTGAGTGATTGTCTATGGATTGTTGTTGTTAATTTAAAGTTAGTTACTCGTGCCCCGGCGATATTGTCAGAGCGTCGGATGGTGCACGTGCATCACCGGTTTTCAGTTTGCCCAACCCGTCGTCGCTCTCGAACTGGAGACCAGCTAACTTGAGGACCTTCTCCTTCTGGAGCGCCGCCGCCGCAGCGGCCTTCTTCTTCTCGAGCGCCGCCGCCGGCCGACGACCAACACTAACTGCACGTCGACCGTACCGTAAATGGACTCTCCATTTATGGTAGGCTCCGTTGTCTTGGAAGCGCCCCGCAAACAACTGGTGAATGCACCACTGTCGTCGGAGCCTTCGCCATCCAGGATCGAAAACAAAGTTGCAAGCCTGCAAGTGTCTGTGCACCCAATTTTTTTGCATGTATGCAATCTGTCATAAGTAGACGAGGAGGAGCCTACGACAACGGGCCAAATAAACATTCTGCCGGGCTGGCAAAACGGGTTTCACACTAGCTAGCGTCGTGTAAGACACTAGCACAGCTCGCATCCCCAGGACCACAGCCTTGGCTGGGCCTACTTTTGCGGTGTACGAACCGATTCGGCCGCAGCGGTCAGCCAGCAGGTCACCAGCCACCGCGGCGCAGTCAGCGAGCGCGCATCAATTGCGCTCCCACAGAGAATCCAGCCACAGCATGGGAGGCAGGTTTTCTCGCAAGCAAGCCGCCGACGGCGCGCCGGCCGGGAACGGCGTCGTCATCGAGGCCGGCCTCGCCGAGGCCCTCGCCTCGCAACGGAATCGCCGCGACGCGGCGCAGCGCGCGGCCGACGCCGTGGGCAGCCCGGACGCGGCCGCCGACGCGACGGTCCGGAAACTCGCCGCGGACTTCGAGGCCGAGGTCCGCGCCTTCCAGGAGAGCCGGGCGGCGGAGCTGAGTAGTCTGGAAGCCGACCGATTGGACGACGTGAAGCGGCAGGTGGCTTTGTTACACAGCA
>Ga0099799_10177_pt1 | contig 19681 bp, 14 predicted proteins | sample Uncmet6_SortLC_1_FD_89033 | JGI IMG/M metagenome (GOLD analysis project Ga0099799, IMG submission 89033) | Marine eukaryotic communities from CALCOFI LINE 67, Pacific Ocean - CN11_C50_N6_SortLC_1 | ecosystem: Environmental > Aquatic > Marine > Oceanic | place: Pacific Ocean: Monterey Bay...
GGGAGTTTTGCATCCTCGTCCTCGTCCCCGTCGTCGTTGTCGTCGTCGTCTGATTCTTCTTCGTCCAGCTCCCAATCTACGGCATCGTCCTCTAGCGAAGCATCAAGTACATCGACTGCATCAAGCTCAAGCTCAAGCTCATAGCTCAAGAATACCTCGGTGGGACTCGTGTGCTGCGTACGGGGATCATAAAGACACTTAGGGTGTGTAGCGGCATGAGGCGGAGGATATATTGCATGTATCTTCCAGGCCAAGGATACATATGAGTATCCTCCCTGGATACTTACAAGTACCCCCTTTTCTAAAGGATACATTCCCAGTATCTTAGAAAAGGGGCCATTATACCTGGGCAGGTTAATTTTTTATCACCCACAAAGCCAGCACATGAATTATGATGTTGAAATGCTAACCTAATTGTGCTTGGAAATTACTAAAACCCCTTATGTCGCTTTTGTTTCAGAATCCTGCTTTTGTCTGAGAGTCCGGTAGCTGAAATCGGGTTTGGATGTATAATATGGCCCTATGTAATTACATCGGGGTTGATAAAAAATGAATGTGGAATCATATATTTATTTTAAGAGCCTAAGGTACATTTCCGAAAAAGTAACAATACATGAAAAGTGTTGATAAAATGTAGGCGAACGCGCCGACGATACCAGCAACCATTATTAAAGCGCTGCTGTCTCTCGTACGCCCCCCACTGTTCCGTCTCTCGAAAATTGTTACTGTTGCTCTTTGCCTACTTATTTGCATTCTCTTACTCTGTGATTCTTTTGTACGTTCGGGAGCTTCGTCTCTTGTTTGTGTTGGTACTTGTATGGCAGTGGGAGCAAGCGTTGGCGCATTGCTTGGTTTGCGGTCCACTGCAACGAACGCCTCACGACAAAATCCACAAAATTTGGCACAGGAAGGGAACAGGTCCCCGTCTGGTCGGAATTGTTCTTGGCAGCCCTCGACCCTGGCGTTGAGTGCCGCGCAGCAGAGGTCAATTGAATCTTGAAAAGCGTAGCAGTACAGCGACATATCCATTGTCATGCGGCCATCATCGCATTCCGCAGTCGGGTACATAGTTGTCGGATATTGCATCGGAGAAACGGCCAACACTGTCGTTATTGAACAACAAATGTCTATAAATGCTAGAACGGTTCTGATTTTCATTTAGGATTGCCTTCGTTATTTTGCTGCGCGGAACAAGGGGCCACAACACAACAAGCATGTACAGAATTAACCGATAGGAATCTGACTATGGTTTTAGTACGTTTCACTTCGATAGACGGAATGTGTCTTAGGTCCCGACCCTAACACACCCATAAAACCAAGTTTTGGTTCACAAGGCCATCTGCAAGACTTGGTCCGAAGACCAGGGGGGCATGGGAATTAACATCTGTTCGCGTTTGCTGAAGAATAGGATCCCGGTGACTAATGGTCGGTATGCAGGTATAGGCTCCGCGTGTGAGGCTTGCTTGTGCTTAAGTAAATAGCACTTGTCAATGTAAAAATAGTCTTAACACATAGAGACGACGGGATGGTAATAAAGATTTGTGCAGGATCGGTATCGAGCTAATCCCTTAACAGTATCAACTTACTTGGCGTTGAGGTGTTACAGAAATATATGCTTACGACTCTAGTTGACTTTGATCATCAACACTGGCATGCTGATGATGACGATCGTCAACTAGAAGTTAACATCTACTTCACCTTGGTATACTGAGCCTGGTACTCAACCTTATACCCAGGCTAGGTATCAGGGGATATTAAAGCTAGTTATTGGAGAAAGGCCCGGTTTTTACTTCTTTGACGATATAGCTTAAATCAATATTTGCCAACTTGGCAAAATCGGCATTAAGGGGCAGCCCAGTTTTTACAACTAGGTCGCGGTCTTGGGGTAAATTTCACTGAGTGCGGCCTCCGGGTTGATGGTCAACGTCAACTAGAGTCGTAAGCATATATTTCTGTAGGAGTGCTATCAACTTACGGCACAAACGAGCCTAAACCCCAGGAGACGTACATTCTAAAACCCAAGACACCACTTTTCTGTGCCCAAACCCCAGAAACAAGTTTTCTAAACCCCAGAAAATACTTTTTTTGTCTAAACCCCAGAAAATAGTTTTCTACAGTAAACCCCAAACAATAGCGGTCCATATGTTTCTGTATAATATCTAGTTTCCCCAACTGAAGGAGCTTAATTTCCCTATACAACCCCCATCTCTACCAGGCTTAGTGAGCCCCTGCGACCCTTATAACCTGCACATAACCTGCACAAATTGCAGATGGCCTAGCAGCGGAAATGGCTACAATCCTTTCCCGTGGCGGTGGTTGCACGCTGGAAAATTTTGTGACTGTCAATCGCGGGCTGATGGAATTATTAATGATGTACGACGCGTGGGTTGAGAATGGTCGGGTCTACAAATTAGGCCATTTTTGATTCACGTACCATGGAATACGAAGGCGCCTGGATCTATAATAGGTCAAAATAAGATATATTATGGTTAGGGAAAATTTATTCTTGGTGCGTCTCTTCTTGGGAAATTGGCTCGAAATCATTTACACAGGGCGGTATCGCTCCGAATGACCGGTCAAAATGCACAGAAAGTAGCTGTCGTAAAATAATTGCCCATGGAGCATCGCGAATTGGCAAGAAAACGCCTTCTCTGCGGTGAGATTTATTCAGAATCAGACCACGGTTTGTATCGCATTCCGTAGGCACGGCCACAGCAAGACGAAGTGGTATCATATTGGATGTGTCTTTAGAGATTTGGATCGAATGTTGCTAAGCAGTAAAACAATTATGTCTTTAAATGACATAGACAATGTCGACGCTTTCTCTCCAGCAGAACAACAACAGCTAATTTGTTTAATCGAGCAGCACGCAACAAAAAGAAGTTTGAAACAGACCAAGAAAGGTGGAAAACTACCGCATCATTCGTTGAGGAATGCCCAAAGACAAACAAATGATGGGAAACGGTACATCGTATGTGAGGTTGGTGCTGTGTTCTTATCACAGAATAGCAAACCACCAGATTTCATCATCAAATTACACACCTTGCTTGTAGAAAATCACCATTTGATCTCATGGGACCATGGTAAAATTCTCATCCCAAGACCTACATCTCGACTTGAGTCCATGTTTTCTTGCTATTTTCGACATAGTAATTTCACTTCGTTTCAACGCCAGTTAAATAACTTTGGGTTTCACAAGAGCATAACAGATAGCAATTCTTCGGTGTGTGTATATATGCGCGATGATATGACTGGTTCCACAGTCGATGCCCTCCTCCGCTTGAGAGGTCTGCCACAGAATGGCCAGTTTCCGGATGCGAGCCTCGTCGACTTTGACTGGTCCTTTGAAGAAATAAATTGTGACGATTCTACCCTACATGCCATAAATTTTCAATACGGCACGGCCTCCTGCTGCTTCGAGTTTGGAACTGCTTATACCTAGTCACCGGTTTAAATTATTCCTTGCTGCCAGAACATAAGGTGGCGCGCAGTTGGCACTGCCAGCGAGATGTGCATTTTCTGCCACAGCCGAATCTGGGCTTGCCGCAGAGCGTGGCGCAAGACGGCGCCCGCGCCTCCTGCGGGTCGTCCTGGGCGTTCCGTTTGTCTCGTACGGACCCCGAGGAGTGCGCCAGGTGCCGCCTGCTGTTCCCGCGGGCGCGAGCGCGCGCGGAAACCGTCGGATCTTCCCGACTTCACGTGGTTGCGGAGCGCGGCCGCCTGAGGCGGCGCCCCGGGCGCACCCGCCGTCGTGTGCGGTGACGAGGCGTGTCGTACCACCCCGTGGACAGGTAGCAGGGCGACGCGCGGATTCTCAAACGTTGCTGCGCGGTCGTTCTACCTCGCATCGCGCATGCGCAAACGGCCCCGTTCGGCGTTTCGGCGGCTGCCGCGCGACGATTGAAGACTAAGCGTGGGGTTCGTCGTTATTGTGTTCCTTTCGATGGACACAATCGACAATAGAAATGGAAATATTCCACGCTCAGTGTTCTACTCCGCTAAGTCTCCAACACCCTTCTCAATAAACAGAGCAAGTAGAGGAGGCAGCTCGACAGTACCATGATTAGCCAAACAAACGGGGGTATAGCCGTTTTATACGCAATCAGAGCTTTATACTCCGGCCCCGCAGCGCCTGGCCCCGCGGATGCCCCCGTTGCTCCTGTTACCCCAGCTGGCGCGCCCGCGCCACTGGTGGCGACGCCCAAGTCGTTGCAAGTTCGCGGCGCGAAGATTTTCGAATCCTTCCCGGTAGAGTTAGGATGGTCAATAACACATAATACATTGAAGTTCAGTGTATAGTAAGTAGGGCTGTGTACTAGTTAAGCTTATTTACCCCCGGCCTCTTAAGGAGCGGGGAATTACCCCTATAGCCTCATGGACAAGCTGGGCGGTGGGAAGTACCGTGAATTCCGCGATGCACAGGCACTCTACCGGTGCGGGCTTCATAAGCGCACGGCGGCCGAGCTTGTCGACAACGGCTAACGGTGGTGCGTGCAACCGAGGAACGACGCTTCCTTCCCGGTAGAGTTAGGATGGTCAATATCACATAATACATTGAAGCTTAGTGCATAGTAAGTAGGGCTGTGTGCTAGTTAAGCTTATTTACCCCGGGTCTTTTAAAGAGCGGGAAATTACCCCTGTGACTGAATCTCTACAATTTGCCGGCAGATGCGCCGTCTAAAGTTTCACAGTTAGCAACATTTCAAAGCAGTCGTCGACCAGGGACAAATGCGATCGGAAACGCGCTCGATGAGCTTAAGATGTACGGCACTGGTGTTTGCATCATTTACACCAGAATCTGAGGTTGCTAGATCCCCTTCTTTCTTAGCTTCTTTATCTATTACCTGTTCAGCAAGACTTTTCCAAGACGCCGCAAGCGACGACTGCACTCCGAATTCCATGCCCATACATAAGAGTATAAAAGTAAGTCGTCGCACAAAGGCCACACACCGCGGCACAAAAATTTCAGAATGCTTATCGAGACGCTCAACCAAGTCACTAGATGGTAGGCTACCATCATCATACGGCAAGGGTGTCATATCAAATTTGTCAAAGTAAGATTGCGCGTATGAAAATACTGCCTGCCAGCAATCATTTTTTACTTCATAGCCACACGGTGGTAATATTCGCATCCCCGCGACAACTTTAAGTTTATCGCCAGAGTGAAGTGCCTGAATTATTCTGGCAAAGCCACTCCGTTCTTCCGTCGTAAAAGCAACACACTGCCCATAGTCAATGAGGCCCACCCTGCCGTCGGGCAATACCAAAATATTTCCCGGGTGAGGGTCGATGTTCACATATCCGTCGATGAGAAGCTGGTACCCATGAGCCACTATAACGAGGTTAAGGATGCGCTCGAGCTCTTGCGCGGGGGGTTTCTTATAAGCGCACAGCTCTAGAGAGTTGCGCGCCCCAATCCAGCGGAGAGCAAGGACGGAACTGTTATGTGCGGCAATACCACAATTCGTTGCACCTGTCATAATTTTGCTCACTAGCTTTGCACGGGAAATTGCATTTGCATCTTGATTTATTGGGGAAGTTTGGGTTTTAGTTGTTTTCCCAATTTGTTTCAGTTGTATTTTTTCATTGAAACGCTCGCGGAGTTCGTCCGCATCACGAAGACCGAGGGAACGTGCAAATATGTCCACATTATGTTTAATAATTGACTGGAAGCTCATTCCCGGCAGGTACTCCATCACTAAGGTTTTATGTGTCGTTAGCTCAAGAAGAGGTTGTGGAATGACAATCTTTTGTGGAGCAAGTCCCGCACGAACCATCGACCTGCTGACTCGAATTAAACTATTGGCCTCTTTGCGAAAATCGAGTTCATCCAAATGTGTTTCGTATTCTCGTTTAAAATTCGAATAAAAGCTCTCAGGAGCCATAATTTTTGATATGAGCAGAACATTATCAAGATCTAGCACAAATGTCTCGTCTACTTCGGGATACTGAATCTTTACGACAACTTCACGTGTGTTCTCAAAAATAGTTCCAAGGCGAAGAATCGCCCGATGCGTTTGTGCGAGGCTGGCGCTCCCGAGCGGATGAGCATCGATAGACTCGAATGCCTCGGTGGGAGTTTTTTTTGTTGCTGCCAAAAATACGGATGCCATAGCTTCAAATCGTCGCGGTGGGACATCGGCACAAAGTGGCTTCAAAGCATCAACATATGGTTCTGGGATCATTCCTCTGCTAACAGAAAATCTCTGGCCAAGCTTGATAAAGTATCCACCCAGCATAACGATAGTTACGAATAGCTCTGGAGCAGTACGCTCGTAAAACAGTTGGGCTTCTTGTTCCCACCGGTCAGCCTCCCAACATGATATTTGCGATCTCAATCGTAGAAACAACCAGCGGGACCAAGGCAACGACGCCCGCCTCCAGAGCTGGACAATTCGTCGTACCTTGTTGCAATTGGTACGTAGTCGCTTGACAACGAATCTCATCTTATTAGCGGGTCGTGTTGATGCACTCGGTGATTGGGTAGTGGAATGAACTACCACAACAACCCTAATTAGGTTCACTGAGAAATTCAAAGAAGTTCCGCAGGGTCGGCATTACGTACAGTTATTTTTTGTGCGTTAGGCCATGTGCAGCAAATACCTGTTAATCTCAATATATCTGGGGATCTGTGGACTTGGGGAACCTGGGACGAAAGTTTGGCGCGCTTGACAGCTCTTGAGAGGCAGTGGGTGAGGCAGGTGCCCCTGTCGTGGCTCCCGAAGAAGCTCGTCTCGCTCTGGAACGGGGACACGGCCCGCTCGCCCGTGCGCGCCGACACCCAGACCTCGGCGGAGAAGGCCGCGAAGTCGATCCCGCGCATGCGTCGGTCCTGATGTATAACGGCTGGTAATCTGGTGACCAAAGCCCTGCTTTTTTACATAAGGAGGAGGATACAGTACCCTAGGGGAAGGATATGGTATCCTAGCTACCTTGTATCCGTCTTATAATAACAGATACCAGATACCAGGTTTATATCTGATATCAGATTTCCTTCTTGAGCACCATACCTTCATTAACCTGTGATGGTACAGAGCTGCAATCTCGCCTAGGTGATGGACCTTGGGCTAGATCTTTTTGCCGTTAATTTGAACATATCTTCCGCATTCGTCGCGTTGAAAATTCATTTAACTCTATCCATTTTCCCCTCTGTATAATCGGAAATACCACTAGACCTGGCTGTCTGAGGGCTTTCTTCACCTCAGAACGATTCTCTGTCTCAGTATATCAACATAGCCATGGCAATTGGGGAATGCTTCGGCAATTGGTTTGTGGCTAAGTATTCAGATCCCGTATCGAAGGGCAATTTCATCAAATAATCATATCATGCACAGCAGACCCAGTGATTTCCTTTAGTAGCTGGACTGAGTTCTGTCGCCCTGGAAGTCTCCACATTTGCAGCTTCCGTGATCACACGTATGGCCATTCTTTCCCACGATTTGGCCAGGGACGTGTTAGAGCCAATCATCAAGCTCAAGCCGAGCATAATGGCGGTTATTCGGTTCGCCGTTACCAATAACCGCGACGAACCAGTTAGTGAATGTCGCGCTCGAATGTTTTTAGCTGTACCCGGAATTACACTACCGTCATCATATTCGATTGGTTCATCAGTGAAACGATTAAAAAATAGCTCAGCGGTTCTGTAGGCGAATGCCACGCAGTTGTTCGTGCAAGCAAATCCACAATCACACATCAGCTTTGCAACGGTCACCTTATCGCACGTGCGTAGACCCAATAATATCTGCGCAATCGTGCATCGCTCCTTTGATGAAAATACGGCACATTGCCCATAATCAATTAACCCGATACGGCCATCCGGCATAACAATAATATTCCCTGGATGAGGGTCGATATTCGCGTATCCATCAATCAAAAGTTGATGTCCATGAACCTGGATGACCAAATCAAGAATGTGCTGTAGATCAGAAGTCCTTAACTTCCGGTGCGGTTGGAGCAATGCATGGTGACTGAAACTTGCTATATAATGTTCAATATTAACTTTGAACCGTGCAAATGAAGCAATATATTTTTCCTTCTTCTTTGTAAGGAACTGCCCACCAACACACTCATCTTCGTAGCGTGCATGTAGTTCTTCTACATCCCGGAAACCAAGAGCTTGCGCAAATGAGGTCAAGTGCTCGTAGACATGAGCTTGATATGATTTTCCTGGTAAAAAATCCATAACGAGCGTCTTATGACTCGTGAACTGTTCGTAAGGCTGTGGGATCACGACGTTGCTTGGTGAGAAGCCGGCACGGGTCATTGCAGACCCAACATGCACCAGGTTTCTAGCTTCGTTCCTAAAGTCTAGCTCCGCTACGTGAGCTTCATATTCTATTTTAAAAATACAATAAATTTCTGGAGCGAAAAGTCTTGCAAGGAACAAAATGTTGCTTAAGTCGAGTAGGAATATATAACCTACTTCAGGGTATTGCACCTTGAGCACCACGTCTTTACCACCAAACTCAGCACGCAGCCTGGCACGATGTGCTTGTGACAAGCTTGCAGCGCCTAGTGGCTCTGTGTCTATTTCTTTGAAAGCTTGGTCAATTCTTAGCTTTGTCGAACGTAAAAATACTTCGGCTATAGTATTGAATGGTCTCGAGGGTACCTGGTCAAAGAGGGGTTTACATGCCCTAATGTAGACGTCGGGAATAATTCCGCGTGACAGGCAAAATCTTTGTCCCACCTTAATGTAATAGCCACCCAACTTGGCAATTATTTGGCAGGCTATTGGTGCTGTGCACTCGTGAAAGCGTTGCTGTTGGATCTGGTATTTCTCACCGTCCCACCGTGAAATAATGGCGAGAAATTGTAGGCTATACCATTTAAATAATAAAGGCAAGATCATAATCCAGAGGGTCAGAAATCTCATCACAATATCATGTGCATGTCTCAAAGCCATGTCAAATTTTATGTCTTATTAAAGTTTTATTTCTTCATTGAGATGACTACAAAACCGCGCTCTCTATTCCACGTGCAAACTCTCTCTACCATACGTCTGCGCGTCAACATCAAGTAATTACGTTGTACCATTACATGGCGTGTCCCTGATGTGGATACACACATTGTAAACAGGTTGCGTGAAAATCTGTGCCATGTTCGACTATTATTTTATTTGATGTCGGGGTTTTAGCGTTCCCGGCCGTCAGCATTATGCGTGCGCAGGTTATTAGCGGAGCTAATGCAGTGGGGGAAATCTATAACCCGCTGGGCGGTCTAGTGGAATAAAATCCCTACGGAGCTAATCCCCTAGCAGCTACTGCCTAGTAGACTCGGTTAACAGGGAAGCTCAGCATGTGCACATCGACGATGACGTCGATTGGGTAGAGGACTAGGCTAAGTCGATATGGAGCTAATCCCCTAACAGCTACTTACTAGTAGACTCGGTTAACAGAGAAGCTCAACATGGGTAAGTTGTCTGCGCAGGTCAGCAAGTTCCCGTTCTCCACCAAAGTTATTTTTTTTTTAGAGATGCAACCACCAGCATTATTTTTAAGTGTCTTGGCTTTTTCAATCCACCTCTGATAAGCCATTTCCCAACTACAGGACTTTCATTTGTGCCAAGGATATATGTATGATATCCTTGCTAGATACTTACAAGTATCCCCCGTCCCCCAGGGTACATTCCCAGTATCTTTTGATATCCCGTTCCTACCTTCCTTTCCCATCTTCCTTCCCGGTAGAGTTAGGATGGTCAATAACACATAATATATTAAAGTTCAGTGCATAGTAAGTAGGGCTGTGTGCTAATTAAGCTTATTTACCCCCAGCCCCCTAAGGAGCGGGGAATTACCCCTATAAGTGCATAGTAAGTAGGGCTGTGTACTAGTTAAGCTTATTTACCCCCAGCCCCTTAAGGAGCGGGGAATTACCCCTATATTGCAGTTGGAGTAACCACCCAAGTAAAGTAACTGCACTAGGATCTATATCTTTCATTCTAAAACAACATACTTCCCTTATTTATCTAGTATCAGCCCAGTAAATCCCAAACAATCATATATCTTAAGTATCCAACCTAATATCCAAGCTTATTAGACTGCGCTATATAACCTGTGCGAATTTTGCTGAATTCCTCTGTTTAAGCAAGTTCCCGACGAACGAGGTCGAGTCTGGACATTAATGATCATGCAACAGGGAGTGCCAACGACTAGCCACGCGAATAAGCCTCAGCTCGACAATTAGATAACACTAACTGATCATTTATCATTTTGACACGCTTTATTTGAAAGGAAACCTCATATGAAAATAGGCGAGTAGGCCTTGGGCAAATAACTTGCTTTGCATCCTCTATGCAGCACAAGCGTTTACTTCAGTTTGATTCGAGAAAACTTGACCTATACATTTGGAACTGCCACTGGCAAGATCTATTTGTTATAATGCTCATGGCATGCTGCACTAGGTAGCTGATGGGTGTGAAGACATATCTTGTATTGGATTTTCAAGGATCTGAGCGTACTTTGCAAGACCGTATAATGAAATTAAAATATTTATATTAACTTCAATGTGCCTCGCGCCCGTAGCTAAATCGGGGCGTAGGCTTGCCACTGGATTGTATGCGGCTAAATTTCATTGAAACATACCAGCTGAGGTGACCAGCCTTGGGGCACTAGGATGGCTTCAAGGGACCGGTCGAGCCCCATATGGAAGTTATAACTTCCAATATAATTTGTAATTGCTTCCAGAATGGGCCACTTCGATAATTCCACCAGGTGATTGGTATGAAAAGCTCCAATAGTTCTACATTGTGGCACTACAGGATGTGTGCTTGGCGGTACTGGGGACTCTATTGATAAACAGGGAATTCTATCTCCACTTTGCATGGTCAGGGACTTGGCAGTTTTGGACCTACATTTTTTTCCAGGCGCTTCTTTTTTATGCGTCGGCAGCAGCTCCAGTTTCATAGCTCAGGAAAAATAGAATTTGGTGGCCAAGGGCGTTCGAAATCACAAATCTAGAAGAAGCCCAATTTTGCAAACTGACAACTCATCTATCAGTAACATTGCAACCACTGGCTTGAAATTAAAGACTAGATAAACGTATAAACTCTGGCTATTTGTGGGACTTGTCGCTTCCTTGCAAAGAGTGGGTTGCGAATGTGACCGGTGAAAATGCGACTGGTGGTGTGTGATCCAAAGCAATCAAGCCGACCAGGACTCGAATATCTTCGCAACTGCACTTAAAAATAATGGCAGTTTGTTAAAATAGTGAACATTAAAACTCGAAGAAAAATGGTTTACTTCTCTTATGCTCGCAATAAAGAATGTCTTCGAGGCGAGGTTCCCTTGAGCTCTCGTCTAACCGGATTTAGGTTTTATCTAACTAGGGGCCAACTCACTGCACTTGATTTCAATAGCAGAGTAGATAAGTACGATGCTCTCATTATCAGTCACCACAATGATGCTTCTTGAGCATCCTACTATCAATTAGCTCTGTGCACAGCTTTCCAGCCGTGGGCATTATTGATAAGACTCTAAATTGAGCTTCGCGTATGTGTTGCAAGAAACGGTCCCAGAGACATCTTTATCCATATTGAGTGGTCCCTGTTTCCGCCTTCCTGGACATATTTTCACTAAGTAGCACTTAAATTAGTTCTTAATGTGTAATTCCGTGACTGGACATTTTATTCCAATTAGTCGATGGGACATTTCAGCAGATGTAAATGATTCTTATGTTTATGGAAACTTTGTGGGCGGTGCTCTTTGCTTGCAATACGACAACTGGAATATGTCATGATCAGAATCTGAACACATAAATCCACTTTAAATATGTTTGCTTGAGAGTTCCCATGTTGCGTTATCGCGCCGTTCAATGCTCAACAATGAACGAATAGGTGTCTATGTTGGACTCTTTAGTTTATTACTTTCAATAAGGTATTGAGTCCACTCGGGCACCTCGAGTAACATTTAAACTAGAAAGGCGAGTCCATATGATGGTACAGCCAGCTCAGTGTCCATTGCGTCAGGTCGTATTTCGTATGTGTTTGGTCTGACCGGACCATGCTTTCCAGTTGATTCTGCTTGTTCCTCATATCTTGTGGCTATGCATACGGCAATAGTCGCCCTGGAGAGAAGAGAGAGCATTCAAGCGTGTGTAGTTGGAGGAGGCATACTTGAAGCGAGTTTCCAAACAGCCTTTTCTGCGGCAGGGATGCTGTCGAATAGTGGTCGCTGTCACTCGTTTGACGCTCGTGCGAATGGGTACTGTCGTGGAGAAGGATGCTTGGCGTTTGTTTGTGGCCCACATGCCGGCCCTGATTTTAATTTCTTAAAACCAGAAGCGACCGCGGTATTGCAGGATGGGCCGAGCGCCAGCCTCACCGCTCCAAACGGAGCTTCTCAACGTTCATTGCTTCAGATTGTGTAACTTGGGTCATCTGAAGTTCTCAAAGCTAGGGCAAAGTTGGAGGCACATGGTACTGGGACAGCATTGGGCGACCCTATTGAAGTTGGCGCTGCGATAAATGCTCTTAGTCCAAAATTGACAATCCATTGTGCGACGATAAAAAGCAATGTTGGGCACCTCGAAGCTGCCGCTGCAGCTGCCGGCTTGGCATAGTTGGTTTTATCGACCTAGATGCTGAGTATACCCCAATGCACCATCCGTCAACTTAATTCACATCTCAGATCCCTTGATCTGGACACATTTTATTTCCCAGTAGAAGTGACTCCTTCTGGGACCCTCTTCTTATGACTCAGCTCGTTTGGTTATAGTGGCACGATTGCACATGGTTTGTTCACATAAAGCAAGCAAACCAAAAAACAGGTCATGCTATAAGCAACTCGGCTATCACTTTTTCGTGTACAACACCCGAGTTTTGCAAACGGGCATTGTCGCTTTTAGATCGCATTTTGTTAATAACAACATAGTTACAATAGTAGCCTTAGTTATCATAGCTAATACCAACTAATTGACAATATTGCCATTTCATCAATTAAATATTTCGTGAGATAAATATTGGGCACTGAGATACCTACCAATGTCCCATTGATGGCTGCCGGGCTTGATTCTCTTGCGGTCACTGAGACAACTCACAGAATTGAAAACCTCCTTTCAATGGACCTGCCAGCTACCGTCCTTTTTGATCATCCAACATTGGATGCTATTGTCACATTATCGCCTCATGTCGCTCTTGGCAAAGCCATTAATAAAGATACGGCTATTACACGAAAAGGCATTGTCGTGACTACGTCATTCTTCAGACTACCAGGCTCGACTTGTTCCTATACCGAGCTTAGGCTACTGTAATTGAATGCCCGGGCCACTCCCAACAAGATACCATTGTTGCGCTGGCAAGCTTTTGAAGAGGTAAGTGCAGCTAATTATGGGGGATTCTGTAATTAGTAGATTTGCACGGACGCTGCCCTCTTTAAGCTCCCTGCAATTGAGATCCAAGTCATAGACTCATAACAACTGCTCTTATTGGACGTTGCAAGCCGGGCAAATGATCACACAATTAAAGATGCTGGGGTCTTTGTTGGAATTCAAAACTAGGCTGGACCCCATCTTTTGAGAAATAATGTCTACTCGGCCACTGGCAGCGCCTGTTCGGTTGCATCTGGTCGCATATCGTATGTACATGGACTGATGGGCCCTTGTGCATCTTTCGACACTGCTTGTTCATCGTCACTAGTTGCGCTTCACAGCGCTGTGATCGCACTGACAAATTTGGAGTGTCCTAGCGCTGCTTTGGCGGGCACTAACATATTGAACCAAGAAGGAAACTTCGAAATTGCAGCGGCGGGGATGATGTCTGCACAAGGCCAGTGTTATACATTTGATGCTCGTGCTAATGGATATCTTCGGGCAGAAGGAGCTGGTTTTTTTGTTCTATCCTCAAATGCGCCTGTGGTACTTTCAGAAGTGATTATGTCGGTGGTGCGACAGGATGGGCCAAGCGCGAGCCTGACCGCCCCTAATGGTTCTTCTTAACGACAACTTATTATGCATGCCCTCGGAAGAATTTTCGACAACGGAATATGTCCCAGTCTCGAGGCGCATGGCACAGGCACGTCGCTTGGAGATCCAATAGAGGTCACATCATAAAAATTTTAATATATATTTAACTCAAAGAAATATTGAGCTCAGTTTGTCCACAGGTGGCTTCTGTAGTGAATGCCTTTAATAACGAAGACGAATGTACAGTATGGTCAAATTCGTTAAAAGCAAACATGGGCCATTTGGAAGCGGGAGCTGCCGCCGCGGGTCTGAACTCAATTATATCTTTATAGTTGATCGAGATTCCAAGAGGGGGGAATGCCTAGCTACGGAAGTGATTTTCTTATTGGCACATTCTCTCCAACAGTTGCATACTTGACACTCAGGTTAAATACTCACCTATCATTGGTGGTATGATCTTGATCTAACAACACCGCATTTTGCATTCCTACTGAACCATTAGTTCAACCTGATTGCACAAGGTCTCGGAATCACATAAATTCATTTGGTTTCAGCGGCACCATTACACATGGGTCATGTATTTCAAATGTAGAGCTAATAGAGGAACTATACTCAATTCTTATTTTCTCAATCTATCGTCATCAGGGCAATATTTGTCTAGGCCCCTAACCAATGTTGCATTTGCTTCTGGGTAGCCCAAAATTAAGTTTGAATACTCACCAAAGTTAAGTAAGCTAGGGACGTGTGTCTACTTTTACTTAAGACACATTTTCTAATCATGTGGTTGGTAAATAGATCCTCTTTCCCGGTGTTGGGTATTTGGAAATGAGGTTCGATGCCAGTTGAACATGCGTTACTCCGTTTCAACACGTGTTACTAAATGTTGCATTTGTTTGACCTTGTATTTTACAAAATATTCCCTCTGACGTAAGAAACAAAATAATAAGGCTGACTTAATCCACAGCGGGGTAGTTCGAGATCGCATCAGAAGATACCGGTGGCTTATTCATAGGACATGTCATTGGAATTGATCTGAGATTCGAAGATCTAGCGACAGACAGAACCTAAATTTCAGCATTAAGTTAAATCAGGTACGCGCGATCTTGGTAAAGTGAGCATCATGTCCAGTGTACTAGTTATCAATTGCAACCAGATTTCCCAGAAACTTTTGCTGAACGAATTGAGTCAGTAATATCCGGTTAGAGATGCTGATGAGGAGCCTTCCTGCGCGCACACCCCGAACATCAGACGGGCAATGCTTACAAGTACCGCTCAATCTGTTCGTTGAAATATCCAAAGGAGAACAAATGACTCTCCAATCTCAATTGTCATTTTCCATGGCGCCAGTTTTCTTAGGGAGTAATCTCGGGAAGTGGTTAATCATAAGAAATAACCCTCCAGTTGCAGTCGAGCGTTGAATTAATTGTATCAGCTGTTCGTACCGGACATCATTGAGTGAAAGGGACGGCGGTCATGCGCAGCTCCATTATACGCGGTGACAAGCTAACCACTTAAGTCATTAATACTCTCCAAACCTCAATTATTCCAATTATTTTTTTCAATGACCAGCCCTTGTAATTAATTTTAGTACAAAGGAAGAGAGTACTAGCATAAAATAAAAATACAGTTCATCAACAAAATGATGAAATACAATGGCATTCCTCCAACTCCTTCCCGACAAAATATATGGATGGTGAAGGACATATTAAATTTCTAGTCATCATGCCGTGCTTCGCAGTAACTTGAAGAAATCAGGTGAAATTTCTGGCATCATCAGCGCTAAATTCAAGGATTTGAGCTGCCCACTAGCAATATAATAGTGCCCTTGCCCCCTTGCTTGTAAAAGTGCCTTGTTGTGGTGTCGTGGCCACAGTCGATTAGCGAGATGCAGTGTTGTTGCGTTTCCTTGGTGTGTAGTGATCGCGATTCGTGTGCAGGGGCTAGAAAAAGGCACACAAGTTGATTATTTGCATCATGCTATGAGAAATCAATTTATAGATGTCTTCGGTTTGATACAGCTACCAGTAGGTTCCCCGTGACCGCAGAAGATGCCATTCCCATGGATATACTGCACCTCGTATGACTTAAGTTGAGCTTATATTTCCACTCAAAAAGGATCAGACCGCGTCACAGCTACTCCTGCGATAGAATGATCAGGTTTTGGCAAAAACAGATGGCAGGATACGTTAACATGTACCTTAGTTGACACCCAGAATGCATCGGATTCCAACGATGCGTCGTATTGCATCCATTAAAGGACTTTGCTAAATAGACTGATTGAACAGATCTAGAGATGAAGTGATGCCACGTGGAACACGCGACACGCACATTTTTAATGACCTCGTCCAGGCTGCTATGGAACTGATTGGCACGGAAATTTAGGGTGACGTGCCACTCTTGTCTGCCGGGTTTGATTCCATTGGAGCCAATGAACTATCGACATGATTGAGCGAGAATTTTGAAACTTAGTTGCCCGCGACCTTACTTTTTGACCATCCTTCGCTCTGATCCATTGCAAACTTGTTGGTGTAGGACCTGGATAAATTTACAAGGGTAGTGTAACCCAACTGTGAGAAGGGCAAATTTGAAAAAATATTTCATTGCCGTACTCAAGCATAGACGCCGCCAGCAGTCGCCTCCCATACAATCACGGAAACTGTGCTGGCATTGCTTATCCAGGTACAAGGTACGATGATTTTTGATGATGTGCCGATCATGTCCGCCGGATTGGACTCTATCGGGGCGACAGAGTTTTCGAATATGCTGGCTGGGCGCTTTGACACGGGACTGCCATAGACTGTGCTGTTTGATTATCCAACAATTAACGCTGTTGCTAGCTTCATTGTAGCAACCGCAAACGTGATAACATACTAGTAGCCAAATGATGAGTGGAGTTAGTATTTGATGCAAAAAAATTTAAAATCCATAGAGGCAATAGTAACTCCCAAGTTCCTTTGTATGATTACTCCCCTCCTGAGTCAACTTTGATTTTCGTTGCCAGGACCTCTTTACACGCGCGCTAGATTGTTGGAACTTGTGACGGTGCCTCATGTGACGAATTCGTTGACACCCAACTCTCGCTGGGATGGTAAAGAGATGGAAAATGGCCATGTGTCCGCCAAATACGGCACATTTGTGGCTTGGGACACTTTTTCATCTGATGCGGCTGCATTTGGAATTTCATAATTGGAATTTTGGGGGCTAGATCCTGTGGTTATGATGATCCTCGAGACAAGCTACGCTGTACTTGATTTTTAAAATGCGAATTGCCGTGCGTCTCTCGCAAATGAGCCTGTCGGTGTCTTCCTTGGCGCCGGTGGAACTATTCTGAGCCACTCTGACTAGGTTAAGACGTTGTAAGATGAATGAAAACCTTCAGTATATTCGGGTACCTCCGGGGCGCTCTCCGTTGCGTCCGGTCGCGTCTCGTACACGCTTGGGTTAACAGGTCCGTGCCTTACTCTGGACACGGCTTGTTCGTCGTCCCTTGTCGCTATACACTCGGCGGTCTCGGCTATTAAGCTTGTCGAGTGTCCGCGCACCGCGGTCGCCGGGGTTGGGCGGTTAACGATGAACGTGTCGCTGGCGTTCTCCGCGGCGGGAATGCTGTCGGCGCTCGGACGATGCCATACGTTCGATCGCCGCGCCGACGGGTATTGCCGCGGTGAGGGTTGTGGGGCATTTCTTTTTTATGCGAGCGCGGACAAATATCTCATGGTTCGCGGCTCCGCAGTGCAGCAAGATGGCCCAAGCGCGAGCCTTACGGCACCAAACGGTTAGTCGCAGCGGCGGCTGGTCGAAGCTGTGACTATAGGCGGCGAGGTCTCGTGTGCCCTCGAAGCTCACGGCACGGGAACGGCACTTGGGGATCCGATCGAGGTATTTTGAAAGACGAGTCTGCAGCGTTTCGCAGCTAGAACTAACTGCGTTTTAAAATTTGTTTGAAGGTGGGCGCTGCTTTTGGAGCCCTATGCTAACCAGTGACGCATGCCGAGGCCGCGCCAATGGTACAATCCGCCTCTCTGAAGTCAAACTTGGGTCATTTGGAGCCTTCCGCCGCAGCAGCTGGTCTCGCATCTCTCGTGCTCGCGCCTCTCGATGCGGCAGTAATCGTAGCTAACACGCAACTGAGTCGGCAAATTGTCACAGACGAGCCCCACAATGTCAGTGAGGCCCACATAGGCTGAATGCGCATCTGTTATCAATCCTATCATCAAAATCATCATTATTTGAGATACCTGCCGAGTTGGTGGCGTGAGCGAAATGCTGCCTTGCTTTGGATGGTGGCTTCCCCGGCCGTCTGAGTTCATTTGGCTTCAGCGGGACTATCGCACACGGGACATTTGTGTCTTATTCAATGTCGCGATGACACCTCGGCACCCAGGCCAATGTGACTTCTTATTATCGCGCTAAGGCTTCAGGGTCGCTAGGGTATGTCCGGCATTTATATATGATCTTCGTGCTGGAATAGCAAAGAGGATGCTATTTTGATGGGATGCATGGGCGTATTTCAACAGGTCATTTGTCGCTTTCCCCGCACGCCACGATGTCTGAGCATGTTATCGGTGGAAGCGTTCTCTTGCCTGGCGTCGGATTTATCGAAATAGTATTTTCAGCTAGCCACTAAGGAGGCAAACCTCCACGTCCTATTCTCAGTTCTGTGACATTTGCACGACCGTGCTCTCTTTCGCCTCGAAAGCGTTGCGTACTGCGGTATGTGAAACGGGAGATGGGAGGGTTCGAGGTTGCGGGCCAACGGCTACTAGGAAACACGGATGAGGAATTTGTGTCTCACGCCTTGGGAGTCCTCGAAAGTTGTAGCGGTGTCAGAATAGCTGCCGCAGCACAGACAGACCGCATTTATTTCTCGAGACGCACGAGTGTGGTCACTCCTAGAACTGTCATAAAAGTCAAAGAGGCGGCGGTGTGGCGCTCATCTGCACTTTTTCCACTAAATCCCAGTATTCCCGTGGTTGCGCGAGGCAGCAGAATGCTGGTTATGTCTGTAGAAACTCACTCCAGCTCATCGTATGATGCTGCTGAGTCTATGGTACTCCGGACTGGAGGTGTGATTGGTTGTGCCATATAGTACTCTGTGATGTTGACAAACAGTCAAATGTGGACCGCCCCTTTACCAGTTGGCGTAATGTCCACGATGAGTATCATTGCAATAGTCCAGGCCTAGCAACACGACGGGAACTCAAAAACCGAAATATGAATAAGATACTTCTCGCGTGAGTTCTGCGTACTCCGAATCGATTGTTGTGCACCGATATATTACAATGGAAGGTCTCAGGAAAAACTCGGATACCCGCTTGCCCCTGTGGCGAGCTCTAGCAGGCCATTCTCGAATGTTGAATATTCAATCATCTCCACATGCGCACTACCGAGTCCTAGTCAGGCCACAAATGTGAATAAATCGGTCTTGAGTGTTTTGTCGCGACTTCCTATGATAGCTGCGGACGTTGACGCGCACGGAGTCGCATTGAGGCTCTCTCTGCGACCAAGGTAGAGAGGTATCCAAATGCCGGATAGTCTACGCATCCGAAAGTGCTGCGCGGGTACGTTGCGGCCTGCTAGGAAGTGAGCGGCCCAGAACTGCACTATTTGATCAATTGCGATCAAGTTTGATATCGATAGATCGCATAACCATTTCTCAATCTACACAATCATGACAATAATGTGCTAAGCCGCTCGAAGTTCAAAAGAAACTAGAGGATTCACTCCGACTGGCTTTAATATATCCGAGCCTGAGTTAAGATAGTTTGCGCAATGAGGTAAT
>Ga0099799_10178_pt1 | contig 19588 bp, 11 predicted proteins | sample Uncmet6_SortLC_1_FD_89033 | JGI IMG/M metagenome (GOLD analysis project Ga0099799, IMG submission 89033) | Marine eukaryotic communities from CALCOFI LINE 67, Pacific Ocean - CN11_C50_N6_SortLC_1 | ecosystem: Environmental > Aquatic > Marine > Oceanic | place: Pacific Ocean: Monterey Bay...
GCACAGAAGGAGACTCCCGGGACTGCGCTGTCTGGACCATCGCAGGCGAGGCGAGTTGTTTGATCGGTTCGCTGGTCGTTCCGACTCGGTGCGTCGGTCAGCCACGGTCGTCAGACACGCAGGAGTAGGTCTCGGTCACAATGGCCGCACCTGGACCAGGCCAACAAGGACTTTCGGGAGTTGGGCGGGCCTCATTAGTGATATTGCACTACAATTAAACCTTGAATGACGCTTTCGACGAGCACACCTGGCAAGATCACATGGCCCCGGGCCTACAGATCACTTGGCCCTGGCCCGGCCCGGGGGCCTACTAGTAGAGTATAAGTAAAGGCGCACCGCCCCGACAACCTTCGGTAGTAGCCCTAACATTTTACCTCCTCTGCCAACTGGAGCCCTGCGACCCTGTTCTTAAAATATGTGCTCAGGCTGATGTCAGGAATGTCAGTTGGCTCATCATGATGTCACCGTGACGGTACCGCCAAAAATTATGCTATTTCGATACTCCGGCCGAAGTCCGGTTGGGTATCCTGACTGAACAGGGAGAAGGCTCTTGTGAGCTTGTTCCTCTTTTCGGTCTTCCTTAATTAATAAATTAATTAATTTAGGGGCAGCCGCCCATACCCGTTAGTAGCGATTAAGCTATGGTCGTATGACATCCTGGTTGGATACTGCTTCTCTCCTCGACCTAAATGTCTATGGAAGCGGGCGTCAAGGCTTCGATGAGAAGTCGCATCGACTACACGAGTCTTATCATGAACCAGTAATAGATCGCGAACACATTCGTCATTTTGGATACACACATTCGCGAACACAGCGGCGTGCTTGGGCTACACCCGAAAAATTTAAGGTACAGCATGATGAAAAGCGAGTGCAGGGCATACCGCTTGATTCTCTAGCATTACGCAATAATTCAATAGAAACTGCTGCTAGTTATGATGAGATGGCATATTCTGCCGCTTGCTTTTCAGGGAATGCCAGATGCAGATCTTTCAAGAAGCAAAACAAGGAGCCTGCATTTCACCAAAACGCAATAAGATATGCTGCGCTAGAGAGAACATGTTCAAACCGTGTCCCAGCATGCATGTGGGGTGCGGCGCTTCGACGAGAAGTGATCGGTGCATGGCTGACAGGTGAGGTGCATGTTGGATATGCCGCCGCGGACTTCGGAGTTGACGTTCGGGGCGGAGTTAGTGTCATTGATGTAATAGCAAATAAAGATGGGGGGCTCGAGGCCATTCACGTCGCTGTTGATCGTCTGCGTGCACGAAGAATTGTCACCGTAAAAGACTTTTGGCTGAAAAGTACAGAGAGCCTGATGGTATCGGCAATGGCAGCATGGCCTGAGGGCATTATTATCCACGGTACCCATGATGACTTTTTCCTCTCCGCTCACCTTGTGGAATCCAAGCTCCCAGCTCTTGTTGTGACAAAAACAGCTCAGGGATTATCACACAGGGACCTCCCTGTCAGCGTGTGGGCCAACGTGTTCTCCTTTATCGACAAATTGCAGCCAGGTGCATCGGCATGTGTGGCTGCTGCGAGAGCTTGCGAATCAATCTGTGCACAAAGCATGCAAAGCTTTGCTGCGAGCCATTTTGTCAGCGATATCAGCTGCATTAAGAGAAACACGCGGGCCGTGTCGCTTTATACCCCATCAAAGGAGATATTGGGAGAGGGTGCATTCAAAAAAGTTTATAAAGTAGGCGATGAAGCTGTGGCCGTGATGAACATCACGGTATTATATAACGATGTTTGCGCAACCAATGAAGTTACCCGGGAGCTCGCAATTTTATGTCATTTGACCAAGCTTGTTGCAAGGAGAATATGCCCCAATTTTGTCACAATAATTGGTTCATTTGTGCAATGCTATCCGTCGGGAAGTTTGCACAGCCTTGAGAAAACTGGAAGGTCACCGAACACTCGGCTTTGTGTGCGCATGGGACTCTGCAGCTGTGGTGACATCGAGAGCTGGTTAAGGAGACAACCTGGCATGGTGCTACCTACCTGCACTACACTTCGGTTCTTTTTCCAAATGTGCTTCGCCTTATATGCCTCACGTGCAATATTGGGGCTCCGACATTATGACCTCAAACTACTCAATTTTCTTGTTGCACCGGTGGAAACCAATATATATGCACGCTATCACCTTGCTGATGCAAAATTCGATATTCAATTGTACCAAGAGGCAGTTGATGCTTGGATAAAGCTTACTGATTTTGGGACCTCGCATATGGAAAAAGGAAGCCTTGGCAAGCCCGCCAAAGATGCTATATTTACTACCATCGAGAATGTTCCCATTGATCTCCTTCTTAGTGGCGACATTCAGTGCACGCATACATATGCTCATGATACGTTCTCTCTTGGCCTCGCGACCCTCCATCTTTTTGGCGGTGGTGTTCCATACGAGGAACTGATGCATTACTGCACTTGTCCCGACGATCTCCGCGTAGACCTTGCCGCGGTTTGGTTAGAGAGCAGGGAAGTGTCATCATTTAATATCCTTGCAAATCTTGCTAGCGACCATGATACAGATCCCAAACTGACAAGGTATACTTTATTTGACACTTTTTACCGCTTCCTTGTTCTTCTTGGCGTCCCTACTAGCAACCACGATTCGACAAGCAAGCTTGGTCCTACTGCAAATCGTGTTCTTGATATTGTCCGCACACATCTCATTGGTAGCAGTAATAAGCCAGAGCACCCTGAGATATCAAGTGGCGAGCTCAAGGATGTACTTTTTCGTAACTATATAAAGTCAAGGCAGCTTTTTGCCAAGCACACGGCAACATTTAACCTCAAACAGGGAGTACATCCTGCCATGGCTCGTTGTCGTAAGCAACTCGGCTCAAATATAGATATTTTGACGGCAATGCTCGACTTTGACCCCCGCCGGCGGCCGACGATGCGTTCGCTGCTCATGTCCCCAATGTTTGACTCCCTAAGAGGCGGCGCCAGCAAATCTGCCGCTGGCGATTCCTTGCACTTGTTTGACGCATTCAAGCGAGACATATTTGAAAGACCCTTGCCGGATGTCTAAGCGGGACCGCCATGGCAATGATCAATATTATATGGCTTCCTCCCAACGGCCCGCTCATACAGCAGAATGTCGGATACTTCTGGGGCTGGTGTGCTCAAGCACTCGACTACACGGGGTTACAGACCCAACCAAGGGGTTGTGTGCGAGGTCCCAAGTGGGCGAACTACTACCGGGGGCGGTTTTGGCCTTGCGTCGCGGCGGTCGCCAAAAGACAGTAATCAATCTGTTTTTCTTATGATAAGGCCACATCCTGGCGCCTCGTACTCTGATTTGGGGTACCAGACATCGGGCGCTAGGCTGGCTGGTTTAGGTGAGGTCCCCGGTCCCCGGCCCGGGCCCTGCTCAGGCTTTGGCTACCCTACGGCTCTCTGGTTCTCTAGCTTGATACTGGTTAAAGCTATGGTAGTACGAATTAGAGGAAGCCCTCAAGCCCACCCTACTTTAGCCTCTGAGGATATATCATGATCTTTCTCCCCCCATCCTCGCATCATGATCGTGCGGTGAGATACGACCCCGAGTAGAAGAAGCTTCTAGTGGACGTTCCGTCCAGGGGGAGTAGACTCGGAGAGAGACCCTCTAGCCCTCAGGTTTCCTACCCTAGATATGTCACGGTATCTCCCACTGGCACTCTCTAAATTTGAGTCTATATATAGTACATGGTTGAGGGCTATCGGCACTATTCAGACGGTCGTTGTGCCCACTCAGGCTGGTATGACTCCGAGTCTCAGGCTTAGGCTCACTGGCAGGCGGTTGCCAAGTTGCTCTCAGGCTAACTTCAAGCCCGGCCTGACTCGGAGTTGCCGGTCACGTGAATATTTGAGTCTATACTGTTCAAGTTGTTCTATTGGCTTCGCCCGTAGACCAAATTTTATCCAAACACTCTCGCCGGGCACGGGGGAAGTCTCCCACGAGGCCTAGGACCCTTGCTGCAACGCACCGTGACCTCAGGCTATGATCAAGATCTCTCCATACATAAAAAAAAACTTGAAGATGTCCGGAAATTGCCGTAACTCCCCCAGCCGCTATTAGTCTTCTTAGAGCCCTCTGTATGTTCGATGCCGCGTACTAAATAGCAAGAGAACCACGTGTTGTACGGGGGCTAAAACTTGAACAGTGCTTTTAGGCAAAGGAGTGGACACAAACGAGCCAAAAGTATGCTCAAGCCGCGCGGGTTCGTGCCCTGGGGCCTTCCAGGGCCAACCCGCGACGCCGCCGCGTTAGCGGCCTCGACTCGGAACTTGAACTCGCCGGACTCGGTCCGGGAATGGCCCGGCGGGGGACTCCGACTCGGAGTCGCCGGCGGGGGGAGGGTCGGGGTGGGGTGGGGCCCACAGATTACACGTATTTCCTTCCTATGTAGCCCTCCGGACAGCCTTGGACATCGAAACGGACCCCTGGTAAGCAATTTAATACCCAACATCTTATTTGTTTAATGTATGCCATTACGTTTTAAATCAGTTATCAGCGGATACCGCTTGTGAAAATGGCTACGCAAACAACTGCCACTTATGCTGCAATCAAAGAGGGGCGATACGAGGACGCTGTAGGACACCTTGCTTTGCAACGTCAAGCGTTCCCTCGCTCCCGGGCAGCACTGTCTCTGTTGGGATTCTGCTACTACCACCAGCAGGATTTCCGATCTGCCGCACAGACCTACGAGGAACTTGTAATGATTTGTCCCAATATCGAAGAGTACGTTCATTCGCAGAAAACGAAGCGTAAACAGATTTTAGGTACAAGCTCTATTATGCACAAGCACTGTACAAGGCGGGACTATATGCTGATGCAATTCGAGCAGCTCTTCGAGTTGATGGTCCTCAATTCGCACAGCAAATGATATCACTTCAGGCAGCTATCAAGTACGAGCAAGACGAATTGAGTGGGTGCAAGTCCTTACTTGATCGATGTCTCACAGATGATCCAGAAACCATTATAAATTATGCAGCTGTCGCTTTCAAGGAAGGCCATTACGAGAGTGCACGCGCAAAGTACGTCGAGGCCATGAATACTCTAGGCTACCAAGCTGATTTTGCATGCAATGTGGCCTTATGCTACTACAAGCAAAAGCAATACGCCGCTGCACTAAAAAGCTTGGCAGAGATTATTGAACGTGGTGTGCGCGAGCATCCGGAATTGAGCGTCGGAAGCAATACCGACGGAATTGATGTGCGGAGTGTAGGAAATAGTTCAGTGTTACAAGAGACTTGCCTAGTGGAGGCATTCAATCTCAAGGCAGCTATTGAATTTCAAGAAGGTAACTTAGATGCAGCCAAAGAAGCGTTGAGTGACATGCCACCGCGTCAGGAGGAGGAGCTAGATGCAGTCACACTGCACAATCAGGCACTTTTGCACATGGACGAAGATCCATCCACTGGGTTCCGGAAGTTAAACTTCCTTTTGTCAAATCCTCCTTTCCCGCCCGAGACGTTCGGAAATTTGCTGCTTTTGCACTGTAAGTTTGGATATTACGACTTGGCCGCTGACATTCTTGCTGAGAATACCCACCTCACCTATAAATTCTTACCCAGTGAGCTCTTTGACTATCTGGATGCATCAATAATGGTGCAAACATCCCCTGAAGAGGCTTATCGTAAGTATGACGACCTCACTAATAAACATATAGACCAGCTGCGCAAGTTGACCAAAGCCATCCAGGATGCACGAATTTCTCGTGACAACGAGGCGATCAAGCAATCACTAAAGCTCTATGATGAAGCTCTTGAACGGTATATTCCCGTCCTTATGGCCATGGCTCGTGTCTACTGGGACAAAGAGAACTACCCTATGGTTGAGCGCCTCTTTCGCCAGAGTGCAGAGTTCTGTTCGGAGCACGAAGTGTGGAAGCTCAATGTCGCGCATGTATTTTTTATGCAGGAATCTAAGTTTAAAGAGGCGATCCGTTACTATGATCCAAGCGTAAAAAGAAAGTCCGAGGACATCCTAGATGTTCCTGCTATAGTGCTCGCCAATCTATGTGTCTCGTACATTATGACGTCTCAAAACGAGGAAGCTGAAGAACTAATGCGAAAGATTGAAAAGGAAGAAGAACGTCTCGCCTACACCGAACCAGAACGACTTTGTTACCATCTTTGCATCGTCAACCTTGTTATCGGTACTCTCTACTGCGCCAAAGGAAATTTTGAATTTGGTATTTCTCGGATTATAAAGTCGCTCGAACCATACGACAAAAAGCTTGGGCCTGATACTTGGTACTACTCTAAGCGTTGCTTCCTTGCACTAGCAGAAAATATGGCCAAGCACATGCTCATGTTGAAGGACACGTCTGTTCATGAAATTATCAGCTTTTTAGAGGCATGCGACTCGCACGGAACTAATATTACAACTGTTATCACACCAGCCGTGGATCCGGACGGCAAGCGCCCTGCAGTAGCAACGCACAACGTTTCATACGAAGCCCGGCAGCTTAAAAAAATCTTTCTCAAGCTCAGAGATTAGTGATTACAACTAGGCAAGCATAGGATTGAACGTATACTTGCATGAAGCGCCCACCACGCTCCAATTGGGTCCCCGAGGTTTGTGCCGTGTGTGTATGAGCCGACTGCGGAGCTGCGTGATCGCAACTTCTGGCGTATGAATCGGCCTATGATTGTGTATATCTTGCCGTTATGCGGAGTCACGCCTCATGTCATCATCGGGTGGCGTGTGGGTTTTGGCATTGATAACTAGCCGGCGCTTAAAAAAGGACATGTGTCACATTGTGTGGTATACTTCTAGTAGAAACGTCTTAAAATAGAACTTCCATTTTAAAAGCACATGCACCGGGCCCGGGGTCGCTGCCAGGTCTCCTAGAGTACTCCGGCATTTAGGGACCTGTCGGAGCACCATTCAAAGTTTGCCATGATTTGGAGCTCACCAGTTGGCACTGGCAGTTGGCGGCCAAAGGTTTTAATTCCGGCCCAGCCTGCGGTTCTTAGCTAAGCTAGTGAGGTCCAACAGCCGAAGTTGGCCTTATTTCCCTGTTCAACTTGAGTTCTAGTAGCTCATTAATAGTGCCAGTGGCCCGGGACTCGGAAGTGGAGCGGTCAGTGGATCGACCCCGTAACGCAGCGTCCAAAATCAATTTTGCTTCTTCGATTCTGCAAAAATGATTTCGATCTGCAAAAATGACCCTGCCATCTGGCAGACGCCGGAAGGCCTCATTCCTATACTCACTCTCTGTTAGTCACTAGGCATCTGCTGGTCACGGAAAAAATGGATGCTCAAACCGCCAAAAAGGAGGGTAACAGACTTTTCACATCTGGGAATCACAAAGATGCTATCATCAAATACACGGAGGCGATTGACCTCGATCCGACGGACGTGACCTTTTTCAGCAATCGCTCAGCGGCGTGCGGCACTGTGTCCAGAGCATGCTCGCACAATGTTAATTCAAAATAGCATAATACCATAGGTATGCGGCCTTAGAGATGTGGGATGAGGCGGCTGAAGACGGTATCATTCACTACTATTTTCCTTTAAACGCTGTCTACTTAGGTCGGCTGTGCATCAAAGTCAACAAGAAATTTATCAAAGGATATTTCCGGTTGGCTATTGCATTGCGTGCATTGAACAAATACAAAGATGCTATTGATAACATCAAGATGGGACTTGCAGTAGACCCTGGTAATGCTGACTTGAAAAAACAGGCGTCCGAGATGGAGGAGTTAATGCGCAAGGATCGCGTGATGGTCCTGATCAGCAAGGCCAAGGAGCAGATGCAATCTGGACATCTAAAAGACTGCCTTGCGACGTGCGATCGTGCTCTTGCCCTCGATGCCGGAAACAGTGAGATAGTGAAAATAAAGCGTAGCGTCGAACCTAAGTTTGAGGCTGCTGAAAAGCGCCGTGTCATGTCATTGCCCAAACCAGCACGTGACAAAGAAGCAGGTGACAAGTGTTACAAACTAGCCGATTTTGAAGGTGCTATTGAAGCATACACCAGATGCATCGATGCTACTGCTGACAAGAGCTCAGAACTCTGTATCAAGGCTTATTCAAATCGTTCTGCCTGTCACAAGCAGCTTTCCAACTTTGATGGTACCATAGCAGACTGTACTGCGGTCTTGGATACAGACATTAATAATGTGAAGTCGCTTGTCCGCCGCGCCCAGGCCTTTGAGGCAGTTGAGCGCTACAAATCTGCTCTACAAGACGTAAAATACGTCCTCAGTATGCCCCAGTCTAGCGTAGGACAGGCAAACTGGTCTTATGGCATGCGGTGTCGATTGAAGAAGGAATTCCCATGCATGATACGCTATTTTCAGGTCCCTTTGCAATATGATGAAAGAAAGGCTCACCAGAGTCGTTCAGCAACTCAAGGCTGGGCTTTGAGGTACACACAAAAGCACTTGCATTCTAAGGACGCGAGCACTTGCATTTGGCAATCCAGCGTCGACAGAGCCCTAGCAGCGCGCCGATGACTAGGGCCCGAGTAACGCCGGGTAATTCTCTCTTCTAAGATTTGGACGCATCCTCAATGAGTCCTTATTAAGATAAATTACCCCGGGCCTTCCCCGGGCCTGCGAATCATGATGATCTTCCTTCCTTAATTGAACCATAATTACGAAAAAATTAGTTCCCCACGTTCCCGGGCCATAACTATGTAGGGCTCATAGCGATTTGCCGGTGATTGGCTAGGTCGAACCGATGACTAGTACTTGATTTTTGACGAGTCAGTTCGGCTATGAGTCAGTTGAGGGGTACCGCGGCTCGCAGGGCCCCCCATAGGAAACGCTCGGGGCCGGGGTACCAGGCTGTAAAGAACAACATAGTTAGCAAAGTTGGGTTGGTTGCGCCCCTCCGCAGAGGCCTCCAAAACAGTTGTGGTGTGTTGGTTGCCGCTATGAATCCTAGTGGCTTAGTTGTAGTTGGGTTATTTCGATCCGTCGCATCGGTTGCCCGATTGGGAAACCTCTCGGGGACAACTAACCCAGCCCAACTGCATTTTTGCTAACCCTATTGTTCCTTTCCCGGGTACCGTGCCTTAATCTGGCGTTCCCGCCCGGGCCGTGTGTATAGCTCTATACATGGACCGGACTTGATCTGGCGGGTTCCACGTCGTCAGGGTTTGACGCGCCCCAAGTCGTTAGACGGCCGGCGGGCTCTCGCTTAGAGCGGGATTTTCGCGGGCTGTCGGAATCTGTCGAAATGTGCGTCGTGCGGCGCAGGTGGTGGGATTAAGGGGACGGGCGAGCCGCTCTCCGCGGGGGCTTCCGGCACACCCGTCGCCTCCCCCCGGGCCCTTCGTCACGGTTGCGTGGCGCCCCCATCCGCTGAGCTATCTACGCCGTCTGTGTTTGCGTGTCGCGAGTGCGGCCGTTGAGAGCGGGCTATGTATGAGTCCCGGTGCGCTACCAGGCCCAGACCCCCTGCGCGCGATTCCTGGCGTGCTTGTTGAAGGGGGCTATAGAGGGGCTAGACCTTTGCAGCGAGGCTTACGCCCTCAATCGTGGGTGATTTGAACTATTCGACCACCCAGCTGCAGCTTACGCCTGCCGTTTTCTGCGCTCTATGCCGTACCGCTCAGCCCGCGCACATGAGTGATGCATCGACCGACGCGCTCATGTCCAACACAAACGCCGATATTTAGCATAGTATATTTGGGCAGCGTAGGGTCGACATTGCAGCGCCATCATATAGTGTATGCTGGCGGCGGCGGGTCGAGCAAAACAGGTGTAGGCAATGCAATTGTAGCAGCAGAAGTTGGCGAAACTGGCCTAGTTGAGCTATGTAGGTTAGACACCGGTGCAGAGTTGTGCTCTTTGATTTGCATCGGACCAAAAAGAAAGTTGCTCCCAAGTGTATTTGGTAACAGATTTAGAATCTGCAAATTGTCTGGTTTTGGGAGTAGCTTGCAAGGTCAGAGGCACATCGCTGTTGCATCGGATGACTATGTATCTGACTTTAAGAAGGAAGGTCCTTCGATCAATTGCTGCGCTGTAGACGACTCGAGAGATGTTCTGGCAGTCGGGGGCGATGACGGCAAGCTACGTATTTGGACCGTGTCCAATGATGAAGGCAGATTTAGATGCACGCTGGTGAACGCTCTCTCCCCTGGACACACCTCATCAATAACAGACTGTTCCTTCTCTGAGAGCAGACATTTGCTGGCAACTGCTTCCAAGGATGGCACATGTCTTGTACATAGCTTGAGTACTGGCGCCACCATATGTAAGGTATCCACGAGTTGTGCCATGCCGTTATCTCAGGCTAATAAATATCGCGAAAAGACACCATCGGCCAAGCTACTCGTGCGAGCATGCAAATTTGTTGGTGACAATGGCATAATCAGCGTACAGTCGAGGTCTCGTGGAGATGCATATGCAACAAAATGGAGCCTGGTAGCTTCAGATGATCAAGATGGTACCCTCGACGTTGGCCTTGTTGCCACTAGACGTATATCCAGGCATCCTGTCTCAGCTGTTTGCCTTGAAGGAGAATTAATTGTGCATGGGAATGTGGAGGGAATGGTGGGTATTGCCAGCACGACAGACCTTTCATCTTTAGGCAGGCATATACAAGCCCACGAGCTCCCTGTGACCGCATTAGCCATTACCCCAGACATGTCCAGCACACCGCCACGTGTGCTGTCTGTCTCTGCAGACTACAAACTTGTCACAACATATCTGACTTCCACAACTAGGGTGACCATGGCGCGTTTTTCTGTTCTATTTGCCTTAATTGTCTTTCTGCTGCGAAACCTTCTGTACACATGCGCTGTTCGCTATGGGTTATGGTGCGAGTGAGTGAGAGGATATACTCGATGCCGTTCCATTACTGCAAGTGGGATCTAGGTCCTCGAGAGTTGGCCACACACACGCGCTATCGTCGACTCCGAGTCGCTTTGTTTTAGCCGTAGTAGCCTGACTCGAAATATTCACTTACTAGTACTTCTAGTACTTCTACTAGTATTTACTCTGATATATCCGCAACGACAAACTTGGACTACTAGTAGCACTCCTAGTAGCCACTAGAAGTGGCCACTACTACTGGTGTGCCGTGACTAGTACGGGGCCTGTGAGACCTCCGACTTCCCTGCGCCGCGTCCGTTCGCAGAAAGACCGCACCGAGTCCGTACCTTGACCGCGAGACGGATACACCACGTGCCCCACCGGCCCCCTGGCCGGGCTGTCAGGTCCACGGCCGTTCGGTCCCGCCCGCGACCTGACCGTGAAATAGCGTCCGCCGCTCGCGACCGGCCCACCGCCCGCTGTCTGCGATCGCAGATTCAATTTACTGCGACTGCTGCGTCCGCTCCACATCCTATCCCAGTCAGCCACGAGTTTAACCTTGACCACGGGGCCCTGTCCGCCGCGGTCTGCTGCGCCCACGGCCGTCTGCCGCGCCCGCGGCCTTGACGGGCGGTCCGGGAGAACTCAATTACATTGGTAGCAAGCACACGGCAGTGTAATTCATTCCGCCTTTTCATCACCGTCCCTATCGCTCGTCAACCTGCTGAATTCATTCAAGCAAGCTCCTTCAAAATCGTTGAGTTCAGAAATTCGACATCTGCTCCTTAAATGTTCCTCATCACGATAATACCGTAGAGTTCCTTTAAACAATAATTCTTCGTTATGTTTTGCTTCGTCCTCCCGACGATATAACTTTCCTACGTGAATGTCATGGGAGCCAGTGATTGCATTCATGCACGAATCTCTGTCTGTCAGTAAGGAGCTTATCTCAGATGGCAAGTCACCTGGTAACTCGTCCTTGGCTGCTTTGTCCAAAAGCTCACCAACCAAAAGCGAGAGCATACGAATGAAATTGGTTTCGTGATCTTCGAGGCGTCTAAAGTAAGCTTGTTGACCCTCCAGACAAGACTGTTTGACCTCAAAATATTTTGTTTCGAACTCGCCTATTAGTTCTTCGCATTGTTCAACTTGCCTCATTTCAAGGTCCTTTAATAAACTAATCAATTTCCTGAGAGCTACCCTGAGTGGGTCAAGATCACATGATTCAATATCCTGCTTAAGAGCCAGACTCTTTAGAGTTTTCTTTTTAATACGTCCAAACTTTGTCACCAGATCGATAGACTCGTTGGCATATTTCGCTCGTAACTGACGCAGTGCGAATTCGAATTGCCTTTCTTCTCTTTTCTTTAGTTGATATCTTGCCAACCCTTCCCGTTGAAACATATCCGAGGCGGATTCTACTTCGCTTTGAAACGAATTCATAATACTGCTTACCCCGGGCAAATGCTTCAATTTTAAGATCTCGATATCATCAGCAAACATATCATCAAATATAATCTGCACTACTGTCAGATTAGCATCCGCCAGCTTTTGTGTATGCCTGATAGCGGCGAGTTCGCTGCTGTTTTTTTCTTCTTGGAGATTTTCCTTCTCTTCCACATCCAGAAGCTCGTCCTGATATTGTTCTCGTGCCGTTACAACCTCCGCTCTAGTCACCATGGAGTAATCAAGATATGCGAGCTCACTGAAATAAGCCAGTATGCACATGCGATACGAGGACTCTTTTGATACAGGATTGCCTTCCAAGTTAAGTAGCCTCAAGTTTTGAAAGCATCTCAATTCAACAACATCTTTAAGAGCGGAGATGTTGTTGTTGCCCAGAGATAAGCAGTGCAGGTTTTTACACCGACCGAGACCGTTGACCTCAGATATCATGTTATTGAATAATGATAGATCTGTTAGCTTCTCCAGCCTGTCCAAGCCTGTCACTTTTGAGATGCGATTAAATGAAAGATCAAGCCAGGTCAAGTTCACCAAATGATCCAGATTTTTCATGCACTTAATGATGTTATTATCTAAGCACAAAGTCCTTAGAGCGCGGAAACCTTGCAAATTATCGATTTCTAGTACGTTCTTAAACGACAGTCGTAACTCGGTTGCCTTCGCCGCTATATCAGCAAGAGTGTCACCGTTAATCCCCGAGTCATCTGACGTTACTAGTTGTGTGCCCTCTTGGAGGGCTGATGAAATTAAGTCTTGATCAATAACTTGGATCATGTAGTCGTTTTGCACTTACGCCGTTACAGACGCATATATCTATGAAGTCACTTGTACATGTTATTACATGATATACTGCGGTAACCCAGCCACAAGCCTGTACTACTATAGGGCCCGGCCGCCCCAACGACCCCGGCTAACAATTCAAGTTGCCGCAACTTGGTCCGAGTCACTGGCGGCCCGGGGCTAGTCAGGCCCGGGCCGCAGCCGCTAGCCGCCTCACTGAGTCAGGCTCAGGCTACTGCCAGTGAGGCCCATGATAGGCTCAGGCTCAGGCTCAGGCTCAGGCCCAACCTGAGGCTGCCGCTGCGCCGGCGCCCAGGCCAGGCCAATCGCCTCGGACTACTCAGGCTACTATCACGATGACTGTGAATGGCCTGCACTGGGCTTGCCAGCACTGGCACTTGAGGATCGTGGCCGCGGCTATAATGATGTACTACCCGGGCCTGAGTCACGGTGCCGCGGGCAGTGATGATCCGCCCAGGGTTGGCCGGACCGCTGGGTATGTGGTTCACTCTAGGCTCTGCGCCCACTGGCAAACTCTAGGACCTCAGGGCCTGCGCACCGCGCCTGGGCCTGAAGCCTGGTGCATAAAGACCCCGACCCTCATTTACTTCGTCAAAGGGGCAAGCTCCGTTTGGCCCCCCTCCTTTTTTGCCCGCGGCAGGCCGCGACCAGCGTAACGTCGACTCGACGAGCGCCGCGGTCAGGGGCGCGGCGAGAGGACTACTCTACAGACACGAACAGATGGCATTCGCGCAAGTCAACATGCGGCTTGTCTCTCCTGTGGCTCGACCCCCGTACTCGCCCCTACTAGGCTCCTACTAGGGGGGGGTACCCCACTACCACTACCACCAACCACCACTCCTGGGGAGATCCTACAAAACTCGGGGTGCTGCTACCCTGACTTTTTTTGCTATCCTCTTCGCTTCTCACACCAGAGCCTCATCACCACAACTAGCCATCCCGGTAGCTAGCCTTGCCTCCAGACTCGCTCAGCTCGGGTCCTGGTTTCGTGCTCCTTTAGCCTGAGTGCCGGACCGCTTTGCCCCTGCCATCGTGTTTATGGTTTTTTAGCGCCACGAGGCATGAAAAAAATTGAATTAAAATTCATCCGTGCTCCAGAGCCCTGTGCTACGATAGCTTGACGGTTTTCTGGGGTCTATTTCCGCAGGCCTGGTATATGTTTGGCTGAGAAATCTCCTGAGAATGGTGGCTTGACGCATCGCAATGGCCAGGGCGACCCCCCCGGGAGGACGCTGCTGGGATGCCGACTTTTCGTTTGAACCCGACCAACTGACGAACAATTTCTTGATTGAGTCAAGCCAATTAATACACGGCGGTTCGGGTAGTTCGGGGAGCCCAGCGGGGGACGAAGACTGGGATGCAGAACTTGCGCTATGTAATACCCTGTCTGCAATCTCCACTGAAGAACCAAAATCTGCGCTACCTGGTACAGCCTTACCAAACACCCATGAGCATTCATGCACGTCGCCTCGAGTTGACTCGCTCCTCGAGTACCTTGATGAACATATTTTTGCGGATGCAACCATCTTCAAAGATAAGCAAGACACACAGTACATGCCCCAACAACCGACACTGTTTTCAGCCTATCTTTCCTACCGGCGACAACGTACCGCTGATTACAGAACCTGTTGTCGTAACCTCAACAGATGTATTAGCACAATTTTGAGATCATCACAACTGCAAAATATTGTCTCCGAACCCAAATCAAATAACAAGGTTGCTTATGCTCCATTTGCAGAAATGGCGGCAATCTCCTCGTATCCACGAGCTCCAGAGTCAGCGCCATGTACCATCACTTGGCTGCGAAACCTTTGCCTTAAAGTTTCTTACACGTCGGCGGTTGTGGCACGACCCTCACCACTAAAAGTCACAGAAACAATAGAGCGAGAGCGTTCACCAAGTCAAGAAACTGCACTGGAACAGGCATTGCGCGCAGCAGAAATGTCATACTGCAACGAGAATTGGCGTGACTGTGGGGCACAAATAAAGGCTCTTCTCCATCGTCTGGAACATGCAACAATGGCTAAACCAGCCACACTTCGGATATTGACTTTTGGTGATGGTCTCAATAGACCTACAACGTTGGATGATGACTTGCGTTGCCGCCAGTGTTGTGCACGCCTCTGTCGTCTAGTCTGCCGTTTTGTTCAACGCTTTGACGAGTTGTGTGCCGCCAAAATCATCAAATCAACTCGTCACGAGATTCCGCTTTTGTTAGACATTCTCTCTCTTGACGCCAGTGATCTTGCTGCTTTTCGCCGCGGCACTTCAGCGCTGGTGTATGATATAGTCGACATTGTGCTTAGAGCTAGAAGCAGGCTAACAGTCGACGAGGCAATTGCACACCTAGCACTCGTAGGCAGCACAGTGTCCGGCTTTTGTCTGAAGCAGTTGATCTGTCGCAAGTATAGGTCCATGTACGTCCAGTGCGTCGATTTATCTGCAAATGGACCAGACGTGAAACAACAAAGCCCCAACAGTTTCGCACTGGCTGCTGGTGCTCTGCACTTCCACCGCTATCTTGGTCTGGCATAGCATCAGCTTTTGGCATGGCAAACACGCTTCGTAGGAAACTTCTCTTTGTTGCTGCTGAGGAGCTGGAGGCCCTTGCCCTATCAGACTTGCGAATGGAGGCCATCGGCTTTTCGCCATTAACCGGAGAAAATTTGATGCTAGACGAAACAGAGTTTGATTTTGTCTCTGTACGTCGGAGCCTGGAAGTGGAATTCTGCGATACAAATTGCGATAATAGTTCTGTTGGGTGCGGGGGTGAATTATCCTCGCCGACATCTCGACTTGTTGAAGGACGACTGGCTTCTCTTGTGTCGGCACTGCCCCCGGCAAGCTTGCAGCGGGCTAAGGCTTCCCTCGCTCTTGGCCTCGGCTATCTCAAAGGTGTTTATGGTTCTCGTAATGCCGTTTCATCCATGGGTGTTTGCAAACAAATCAGGCGCGGTCATAGGAGTCCCCATGCAGCGACGCAGGAAATTCGGACTGCTGAAATGTTGCTGTTCGAGGCAACGTGTGTTTTAGACCAACACACAACCACAGAGCCAGCCTAGAGCCAGAGCAAATGTATTTTAAAAACCCATGCACTCAATTTATATCTAGGTCGATCTCCCGTCTCATGCACTTCAATTTGATGTTAATCGATCAAGGGTTCATGCAAGTCCACTAGCTTATTCTACTCTATCGTGTTCGCTGGGGTATACAGCACTCAGAGCTCTCGCACGAGCACTTGACCGACGAGCAAAATATGCATACACACTTCTAGTCCTTGACATTTGCGTGGCAATTTTAGCACTCCGCAATGACATGAATGAAAGAAGAAAGTTGCGACGTGAATTATGCGTCATAGCTGCCCGTCAAAGTGATGATAGGACTGGCTCAATGCACTGCAAACTTGTCCTTGCGGACCTGTACCAGCACTTCGAGTGTGAGCAAGATAATAAAAATACATTCCCTATAGCAGGTTGGGGAACAAATCACCATGCCATGGATTCAATTGTGACGCAAGATATCCACGAGTTCCAATTTACGACCGAACTGCTTGTAAAGCAGCACGTTAACGCATGTGACGTTCGACTTGTGAACAACGCTTTGTTGGAGATTGACACTACTCTTTCCAAACGCCATCGGCTATGTACAACATATATAACACACACTACATCACAGGAATTTGAAATTGCAATACAGCATGCTGCATCATTTGCTACTCATCTCCTAGCCAAACAGTGTGACCCTGTTTCTGCGTCGCACTGCCTAAGACAGGTGTTGACTACAAGGCCAGCATCAAGTCGCCGCCGCATTGCCAGTTTATCGCACTATGCTGAAACTGAAGTTCTTTGTGGAAAGGCTGTGAGTGCGCACACTGCCCTCCGGCGAATTCAACGCCTTCGCCAACGTCTACCTGGCTTGGCAAGCCCCACGATAACTCACCAACCAAATTTCTTGTGGGAGATGCCCATTAAGGGGAGGGGTGTCTCTTCTTGTGAAGAAGGTGTCGACCTTGGTAAATTATTTGCACAGGTAGCGTTGTTAGGCGGACAACCTAAGATGGCATGGAGGTCACTTGGCCCCACGGTTGCTGCTGTTGAGTCTGTAGTTTCTCGTGTTGGATCCGTGCAAGGGCTGTATGAACTTGGCGCACTCTATGAGCTTCAGGGTCAGGCGCAGGTTGCCATAAAAATTGAGGCGACACAAGCACTTTCATGCGTTGATGGTTCTTGTGGCGCTGTACTCCACCGACACCAACCAAACGTGACCAATGAAGTGTCACTCTGTTCCCGGTCTCACATTTTTTGTGATCCGGTCGGTGCCCCACGTTGGTACCGACAAGCACTCGAATGCTTTAAGGCAATCGACGACTATTTTGGTGTCGCACATGCCGCTGCAGCTTTTGCCTCAGCTAGCCTTGGTGTAGTGTTTGCAGAAACTACCATGCAACAAAAGGGACAACAAAGGAGTGCTGATGAAATTGATGTAGCAGCACATCATGCACTGGAACTTGCCGCAGTGATAAGTGAACCTCTTCTTCTTCTCGATGCTTACCTCAACGTTGCAGAGTTGCGATACATTCAAGATGATCCTTTAAGTGCCATCGCCCACTGGTGGGAGGCACGGGAAATACTGTTGCGACTCTTTGTTGATGGTTTGTTCGTCCCTTTGGTTCCTATTGCAGCTTCCACTGTCCTTGCAAATCTGCGACTGATATTTGAGCGCTTGCTCCGTCTTCTTGCTGCGGTTGCAGATAGAGCAATGATAGATGAAAATCTCATGCTTTTTGACATCTTTGTTATCTTTGAGCGTGATGTGCGTCGCAGATTGACCTGGCCTCTTGTCACTTACCATAATGCCAGTAGCCAACATAGAAACCACAAACACCATGTGCTTGACTCCCTTGCTTGTTGGAGGTGTCTTGTGAGAATGCATGCAAACGTGAGCCACCATCGCCTAGGCAACCTCAACCTCTACGAATTACAAGGCAGAAACCGTGGTGCTCTTCGTGAGTTCGCTGCTGGGATGCGTCGTCTACGCCGTTGGTCTGCAGATTGCACAATCGCGAAATTTTGTTGTGCACCAGCTGCGTACGCGATCCACGCTGCCAATTCTTTAATAGTCTATGCCCCGCATCTTGGTTGGCGCCACATGATCACCTTTGGTCAATTTAATCAAGGTCTCGACGCGGTTTCTGCCTCTCTTGTCGGCGCATTTGCAGGTACACGGCGTGTGAAGGTGAGGATGAATAGAGTTGAACATAGGAGGTGTATCATCAAGCGCATCGCTCATATGATTGCGCTTCCGCACAATTTTTTTTCAGCTTTGACTACTTTTGAGGATGAGAACGGGTCGTTTATCACACTTCTCTGCTCCGAGCGAGCTCATGTGCTACCCTGGGAGTGTTTTGCTGACACTGCGGTCTCTCGAATTCTGTGCGCCAGTGATGTCATCAACAAGCATATTCCCGAAGGGTTTGTTGGTAGTCACCAGCATGCGCATGCCAGCAACAAGATCCAAAGGTGGTGCAGAAGTTCTCCTTTGAATACAATAGATGAAGCGCCAATGCATACTGCATTTGAGATGAAGCATGTCATTGACTCTCTTGTTGCTGATCTAACTCAATCTCAATGTGATGAAGGTCACTTTCTTCCACTTTACCCAAACATGCCTTACCTCAGAAACGATCAATTCCTCGGTACTAGACGCGCAAAAGCTCATTTATCTTCGCAAATAATCGATAGTAACACACCTCCGTGCAAAGTCATCCCCTTGTCACAGCTTTACGCACCTCGAGATGCCCTATTGACCCAGGCCATGGGAAAAGAATTTTTTTTTGCTCCAGATCCACTTTTGTCTCACATAACGGCCAGCCTGGATACCCAACGAAGCTGTGTCAAATTCAATTGGCTTGCCAAGGCACTCGCTGATGAATTAGCAGTGCCTATCGTCCATTTACTTAGAGCCAATAGCATGGTTGGCGTTGACAAGGAGACATAACAGATAGAAGACGGGCCCGGGGGCACTGCCAGCTTTATGCGATATTCTTCAAGCCTGCCCTTTTTCTTTGAAGATCCTGGGGAATCTTTCGAGGAGAATCACTTGTCAGAACGAAACTCTTACCGGACCGCGACTCTAATACATTACGACAGCGAAGGCTCACACAGAGCGGTTTTGTTATCGAGAGCTAACAGGTTTGCCTAGAACTGTAGGTCAGTAGTACATTTGTTTGTAATGACCGGCACGCCTTGTCCTTAAAACTCACTGGCAGCCTGAGTATCATATGGGGGGGGGGGGGGGACACCAGAGTCCAAGTCCAGACACCGTGACTGCGATTTTTTAGCGTTTTAGTAGTTGCATTTTAAAATGCGCGTCGTTGGCTGCCCCAAGCGGCGCCGGAGGCAGCGCGGGCCTTGGGAGTGCGTATTGGCACCTAGGCTGGCAGTGCGTTGGCGAGAGCGTGTGGTCCCGCGGCCTCTGTGGGCGCCAACGCCGTCAACTGCTTTCGTAAGCACAAAATCTCGTCGCGAGGTTGCTAAAAAGTGTACGCCCGTGGCGC
>Ga0099799_10179_pt1 | contig 19501 bp, 14 predicted proteins | sample Uncmet6_SortLC_1_FD_89033 | JGI IMG/M metagenome (GOLD analysis project Ga0099799, IMG submission 89033) | Marine eukaryotic communities from CALCOFI LINE 67, Pacific Ocean - CN11_C50_N6_SortLC_1 | ecosystem: Environmental > Aquatic > Marine > Oceanic | place: Pacific Ocean: Monterey Bay...
CCCCATTCTGAGCAAGAGTCGCCGAAGATACATGTCAAACAGCGCCTCAAGCAGCAGAAGACCGCCCCCCAGGCCCTTTGTCGATCACGAGGAGAGAAAACGCGAGAGCAAATTCAAGGTTTAAAACGCAAAAAAAATGCGTTTTGCTCTTCTGTCGCCCCCAGGACGCCATTGGTCTTCATCCTTCGTTATATTCCCCGAGAGTACGTGCCAGGCAACTCCAAAACCCGCGAAACGCCGCTTAGGGCCCGTCGTCGATCGTGAGGTGTGGGGCGAGATACCGAAAAATCCAATGTTCGCACTATGGGTGACTATGGTTGGCCAATGGATTCTGGTACCTCGCAAGGTGGCGTCGCAGTAGAGTATGGCCGGGTGTTGGAATACCCCAAATAGAGAAATAAAATCTCAGACCACGAGAAAGCCCGAATGTTCGCAATTCCGAATCTAATTTTTTAAACAATACTATACTTTACATATAGGAACTAGGACAAATGGATCTAGAAAAACAGGAAAATTCCGACCATAATTTAAGAACTCATGGATGGCGGAAAGGACAACATCGTCCGATATGGCTGCACCCTACGTCTCTATGCTGTCAGCCAATATGCCAAGCGTGGTGGCTATGTTGGCTATGTTTCAAAAGAGCGCTCGCGGCTCGGAGGGCGTCGCAGGGCTCGTTCATACCTGGCTATCCCTCCTGTGGACGCTTCGCTGCGCTGCCACAACTTCGAGCCCTCGTGCTTTCGGATACTGGACCCGGCAGGTCAGAAGGAGGAGGGCGATGCAGTGCTCTATGGCGATGAAGTTCTGCTTTTAGACGATTGCGGGTTGGTGTGGAATAATAGTCAGGGCGCGATATCTTACATTGGTCCCAAGCCTCTGAGCAGCAACGGCCAGATAAATGTCAAGTTTGTCCGAACACACCTTCTTTATTCCGAACCCATCCTTCACCAAACAGGATCCCCGGAAGATTTTTTTTCGAGGAAGGATGCTGCGGCAGTGCGGTATGGAGACATAGACGTCAAACTCGACGTCGTGAATGTCAATCGCAAACTTCTACGCAAGAAATATTCGAACTACATCACAAACTTCAAAAAAGATGCATCGAAGATGGTCGGCGGATACCTTGTTTGCGATGGCCGAGGGTACACGGTGACTTTTACTGTGCATCACCCGCCTCCCGTCGTGGAGAGTGTCGCCATTTTGGGACGCATTGCAGAGACACCTGGGTATCATCAGGAGGTAATTTTTTTGTGTATTTCATCTCCACTCGAAGAAGGGGATGCCATTAAGAACCCCGCGCTCATGAATTGCAGGTGCATCATAAAGTCCCATGGAAGGACTCCATCCGTTTCCGTCTTGAAGATCGGAGCTTCGTGACCCCAGTGACTGAGACACCCCATTCCCGACTTAAGCGACACATCCATTCCGTGGTTCCGGGAGTCCTCCAGCGCAGCGACCTCTGTGAGACTGCTTCTGATCCTGCATTGGCAGGACGGGGCGTAGTGCCATCGGCAGGGCGCGCCACAACGGCCAAGTCAATAAACAGAGAATCGAAGGAATTCAGCAGCAGCAACTCTTCTGCGCGTTTGACGGGGAGTAAGAAGTTCTTTTGTGTCGGAACGGTAGATATAAACGAGCCTATTTTTGAAAATAAGGGCGGCGGCGATGGCAGTGGCGCAGAGATACATGGTGATGTTGGGTCCACCGGCGCCCCTTCGTTGGCGAGGGCAAGGGGCACCCAGGCTCTTCCGCTGAACATTGCCGTCCCTGCTGAATCACGCGACGCGGATGATTTTTGGAGCCAAGGCCGCCCCCATGCTCACACACACACAGTATCACGACCCGAAGATACCCTGCCTGCAGGAATTGGAATGGGCAGTAGACAACGTCAAATGCCAACTTTACGAATAGTTCTGAGCAATGGTGGGCATGCAGCAATCACTCGCGACGATATTGAACTGTATTTTGAGAAACTGGGATCCAGTAACGCTATCGAAGGCTTCTGGGTTGATCTCTTCGATTATGAAGACGACGAGAAGAAGTATATTTGTGAATATGGTGACAACATATTGATGGCGCCACTCAATCAGAGTAGCGTACATTCACACGAAGCTAAAAATGAGTCCCAAAGTACCCAACCGTCGCCGAGGAGTCAAAGAATGGGAGAAGTCCGTGGCAGGCCTGAAGCGCCTGCTTCTTTATCTGGTGACGAGAGTCACGATGAGTTGCATTCGGCGCGGAGCTTGAAAGCAGTGCCACTCACTTCTTTTAGGCCGAATCTTCCGTGTCGAAATAAGGGAGCGTTGCACATCGCCTGCTGCCCGCTGAGTCCAGGAAAGTTTAAAGACGAAGCCAGGAAGGGTGCAACTGTTCCGCGCGTCTCGAAGTCCATCCCATCGAGGGACGACTCTGCCATTGCACATCGCATCGGCCATTTTTGCGGTTTCATTCATGATGTTGTATGGGTAACCCTACCGCTGTGCTTGCGGCTTATCTTCTTCGCAACACTTGCGTTCATTATTGGCAAGAGTGCTCTTGTGAGCCCCACACGTGTTGTCAACGACTTCAACACCTTCGAGAAAGAGGTAGAGCCGTTACGCGATGCCTTGTACGGCGTCTTCGCCGATTCAAATGCAATTGGCCTAGGAAGCGCAGGGAGTGCGGGCCAGTTCACAGCCCTTCTGCAAGTTACTTGCACTATGCTGTCAATCCTGCAAGCAAAGGTGGCTGAGACCGTATCGGGGGAAGGTGGAGCCGAGTCAATGGGCACTCCCTTGGCTGTGCTCCTTGCCGCTCTCTATATGGCAAATGCCCTCGGTATATCCATGTTTTTCCCGTTTTCAAGGGAGCGCAACAAAGTGTTCTTCGACGGCCACGGATACCGTCAGGTTGCACTTAACTTGCGCTCCAGTGCTATCTTCGGTCGGAGCATCACTCGCGAAGAGGCCCGCTCAGCCATGGATACAGACCCGAATGCAGGTGATTTGGTGAATTCGGGGGCGTCAGATATGACCTGGGAACTTTCACTCATCGGTTGGGAGTTTGAGAGCGCTGCAGTGATGAACGAGCGTAAGGCCTCTGGCAGCACTTCTGAGGACGCGAAGCCTATTTTGCCAGAGCGATTTCTCCTTGCTGAAGCCGGCGATTACGCCAAGGTTCGAACGTTCGGTGTATGTTGGCAAGATTTCCATGGCTGAACGAGCTTCTGTCTTCCACTCTGTTTCCACCTTTTACAACCCAGGGATTGCAGCGCTACCAAGATACATGCCGCTGGCGTAAAGAAAAAGATGCGGATAATACCCTTAAACGCCCTCATCCGAAATTTGCGATAATTAAGGAGTGTTACCCGGTCTTTTATCATGGTCACGATAAAGTTGGCCACGTAGTATATTATGAGCTCCCCGGGCTGGTCAATTTTCCGCGGCTGAAAGCGGCTGGTGTTGACAAGGAAAGCTTCTGTGATCATGTTATGTAAGTCTTTTCACAAAACCACAATTTGCCATCCCCTGGCAACGGAACCAGCCACTACGATCCGAAGAGAGGATCCACTGTGTGTTTGAAGGAAGTAAATCATCGATTTATAATAAACTACCATTAATTCACATGACTTCGGCAGGTACATCCAGGAATTTCTCTGGACTAAATTGCAACCTTCAGAGGATGATCGCGTTGTATTGGTACTTGATCTTGCAGGGCTAGGTTTCAATATCCTCTCTAACGGAGATGTTATTAAGATAATCAAGGGATGTGTCGCTATGACCTCCGCTCACTACCCAAGCCGCAGCCACAAAATGATTATCGTAAATGTACCTGCCTGGTTCCATATACTGTTCGCTGTTGTGAAGGGGCTGCTCAACGAAGCGCAGAAATCCAAGATCAATGTCTTTAAGAAAACCGAGGTGCTGGAAGGCTTACGCCAATTTATACACGACGATAACATCCCGAAGGAGTACGGCGGCAGTTCGCCTGTGCCGCTTGGGCAGATGCCGAACGAACAGGCGCTACGACGGCACGTCATGGAAGTACTCGAGGAATCCGGCGAGCTTCTTTATGTCGACGCCAAAATGGAGGATAGAGAAGGGCTCCCAGCTACAGCTGAGACGTGGCAGTTTTGCCCAACGACGGCAGGGGACGTGAAATGAGGCGGTGGTGGCGGCGTCAGCGAGACATGACATGCGATGAGGCGAACATGAGGTAAGGGTGCGACTTGATTCTTGATTCTTGATCGGGCAAATCAGATGGCAGATCTCATTTTCAAAATGGCTTTAGTGGGTGGCTATACTGGCTATCTATGGTGGGTAAATTCAGTGCATTCCATTTTCCTAAGTCCTGAGCAACAAGGCAGCCAAGTAGAAGCAATGGCCAGAAGCAAAGGGCGTTGGTTCTGGGTTTTATCGATGTGATCGACGGCAGCTGGACCACAGCCATATGATGACCAGGGGGGAGACACGTGAAGCTCCATGCCGAAAAGGAGTACTCGCAGATCATACCCACGTTTTGGACGTGGGGCGATGAAAAGGCACCTTTCGGTTTTGAGCTTTTGCTCGATTTTCATCGACTTCGTTCGAGGCATCACATTATTAAGCGAGCAGCATCCGGCTCCTTCGGGAAGGAACGCTATCAGACTTGCCGCGCAACAGACGTACGAAGCACCTTATACGAGATCCATAGATCAAGGCGCTTCTACGGAAAAGTCGTACACGTCGTGAGCAGTAGCAATCGCCGCTTCGTGACTATGAACTGGAAGATTCAATTATTTTCCAACTCTGACACGATTTATCTGAAGAGAACGGGCTTTCTGATGGCCCGAGATTCCATTCACTGGCCTGTTCTCTGTTTATGGGTTTCAGGAAAACCCCCTGTGTTTTGGGTCAGCGAAAGGTGCTCCCGCTACTTGTGCGGATCCAGCTGATTTTTTTATCAGCAGCTCTAGTAATTAAATGTAATTAAAGGGGGGCAGGGAAGAAGACCCACAGGAAGGGAAAAACCCGCGCGCCCCCACACAGAGACCACACCAAACCCAGAGCACAGTATTTTGCCATGTGCTCGGACAGACACACCCACCGCGCTGGCCACGGTTGGTATTCTCTCTATAGCCCCTGCTTAAGCCGAAAGTCGAAAGTCATCGCTTTGCTTCTGCCTTTGGCCTTATCTTTCTTCACCTAGCTATCTGCCTTTCCCCTGCCTTCTGACAGAAGCTTCTTGCCAAGCTTCTGGTCCTCGCTCATCGAAGGTGGAAGTGGGTGTTGTTTTGAGGGAGGAAAATTATGTTAGAAACTCAGAGCGGTAGTGCCACGGGCGAGCGGGCGACTGCATCTTGTGACGATTCGTCACGAGTCTCCATCTGAATGGATTTTCAAAACAAAAATGTGTTTTAGAAAGCCAGGACGCAGACCTTGAAATGTCTTAAGGTAGTAATGTGCCGAAACCGCGGTCCTCGTGACGAACGATACCGTTGAAAATCGAGTACAATTGTGTTAAGTTCCCACTGGTTCCTTAGCTCTTGCTATTGTTTGCTGAAATTATAGAAATTCATTTGTTGTTAAAACACGCCCTAACACTATAAAACGGAGGGGTTAAATTCGCTGTAGGTCCCCAAATTCAATAGAATAGCGAAAATGAATAAAAGGGAGTATTCCTAATATAAAAAAATAAAATCTTATATCGGAGTTACGCAAAGACTTATTATTTGAAATCCGTAATCTTTTTATTTATTTGAAGAATGGGCTAAAATTATTTAGAAAAAGGGCTCTGGTCGGTGTCGCTTCCTAGTTCATAAAAATTGGCTTTTCTGTTTGCTTTTCTTAAATGTGGGTTTTCATTATCCGCCAGCAATTAAAAACATCCAGTGGTAAATGCCCTGGAAAGGCCTTTCCAGCTCACTGGTGGCCAGCTAGTAAAGCAGTAAAATCAGCAGTTGACTTTCAACGGTAATTTACGCTATGAAGGTCGAACTTTCATCACATAACCACGAAATAGCTTTTCAAGAACGTTGCCTTGGCTTTTCAAAACGCTCTTATTTACAACGATCCATGAAGATGGCGACTCATGGGGATCCGTTGAAGGTGAGGCAACCAATCACGAAAAACCACTAAAAATAGTCCACTATTTGTTATGTAAATACCCACTTGTCTATCAGGCACTAGAATCCTATTAGGTTCCTAGTTACTAAAAGTTTGTATCTCGGACGGAAACAAACAGGAGCTATCGCCGACATCGTCGAGGAAGAAAGAGAAGCCTATGCTCTGTGCATTATCTGGCTCCGTCCCGGAAAGTCCGGTCGTTTCAAAGAAGAGTGGCCACCTCTTCGATAGAGACCTGATAGAGAAGTGTCTGGCGTCGGAGCAGATATGCCCCGTCACTGGGAAAACACTTTGTATAGAAGACCTGATTCCGGTGCAGGCAGCCCAGACAGTGCGACCGAAGCCCATCACAGCAACCTCAATTCCAGGAATGTTGTCACACTTTCAGAACGAATGGGACGAACTGATGCTCGAAACGTACACGCTGAAGCAACATCTTGATGCAACGCGCAAGGAGCTTAGCCAGGTCCTTTACCAACATGATGCAGCATGCCGCGTCATTGCACGCCTTACGCGCGAGCGCGACGAGGCACGGTCAATGTCACAGCTCAGCCAAGGGCACTATGCCGATACATCACTGCACACGGCAGCTAATTTATCTTCAAGTGCAACCATGGAACTGGAAGGAGGCCAAATTGGGGCGTCGTTGTTGGCACGTCGTGGTGGTGCGTCTGGGACGTTTGTGGGCCAGGGAGCGACGGCAGCGGTGACAGTGGGCATAACCCAGCGTGTCCTCGACGCGGTGACTGCGAAAGGCAAGGAATTAAGTAAACTGCGCAAAAAAAGGAAGCCCCCAGGGAATATATCAAACCTTGACGACATTAAGACATTCGTGGAGGTATCGACGGCGTCTCCCCACGCTGCTAAGGAGCCTAATGGCGTAACGTGCGTAGGTCTTCATCCCAGAATGCCATCAATTACTGTTAGCGGTGGAATGGATTCGAATGCGGTCATTTTTGATCATACGGTCGGTCGAGAAATATCTGTTCTGAGGGGACACGCCAAGAGGTTACATGCGGCGCTTTTCCACCCTGACGATTCCAGGCGGATGATTCTCACGGCAAGCGCTGACAAATCGGTCAAACTCTGGACTCACCGCACCACGGACACAGATTACGCAGAGACTTTGACGATAGGAAATTCATCCGACCAAAAATGCTTCGGCGGCGAGGTTACTGGCATAGCGGTGCACCCGACAGGCGACTATGCCGCGTGCAGCAGCAAAGACGGATTTTGGTCACTCGCGAGCCTCTCCCACGGTGCTATTCTGGAGTCAATAGGAGGCGAAAGAAAATCAAAGAGTCAAATTAGTCCTTGCACGGGCATATGTTTTCACCCAGACGGTCTTCTTCTGGGCGTTGGGCGCGGTTCTCCACAGCAAGTTGTCGAGATATGGGACGTGAAGACACAAAGCAAAATTCATTCTTTCGAGGGCCACGCTGGCGCTGTCCTGGGTTTGGACTTCAGTGAGAACGGTTACTACATGGCATCCACCGGAACTGACGGCCAAGTGAAGCTCTGGGACCTTCGCAAGTTGAAGGACATCAAGACGATGAATTTGCCCGGTCGTACAGCAGGAAACTGCGTCTGCTTTGACCACAGCGGCACATTCCTTGTGGCTGGCGGGGGCAGCGACATCACAGTGTCCACGGTAAAAGACTGGGATCAGATCAAAATTCTTAAGGGGCATTCGAAGGATGTCACTGCTGTTCGTTTCGGTCCCGGAGCGAGAGGCTTGGTGTCTGCATCGCTGGACCGCACAGTGAAACTATGGGGAGTGGATTGAGGGCGACCGCCGAGGCGACCGCCGCATCGTAGGGGAGGCGGGGGCGTTTTGGCGGAATTTCGACCTCCGAGATGGGGGACCAAAGGCCGCCGGGCGGCTTCTATAGAGGCAGGAAAAGGGCCCTCCGCTTCTGGTATGTCCCCAAACCCGCAAACCCCACCATGAACCCCACTACGGCCGCGTAGCGCCGCCTCAAAGCCGGCACTTTTCCAGAGCGGCGCGCCGCGTAGTTCACGGGCGAGTTCGCACTCGCAGTTCGCGCGTTGTTCGTACGCAGTTCGCGCGTAGTTCGCGCGAATAGCTAATCCGAATCAGCTCTTACTTCTTTCAAAAATTTCCCAGCGTAGATTTAAGTAGACTAAGTAGAGCCAAAGCGTACGCTCCTTCCCTCCGCGCTAGCGGAGGGTAAGGAGCATGCTTAGGCCGCGCTGCGCGGGAACGGCGGCCCGCAGGGCCGTCCTATCCCAATCCCTAGATCCCTAGTCCAGGCCAGGCGAGGGGCGGCTCCCGATCCTTGATCGCTGAGCTCGACGCCGAACCCCCCCCTACTCGAGTCACAACAGGAGAGTTCCTAATGGAATCCCTAGTTACTGAGTTAGTTTGGTTAGTTACCAACTACCAGGTGGGAGCGCAGCTATAGCGGCCTAAGGGAGTGAGATCAAGCCAAACCGGCTAGGCGTATGCCAAGTACGCTACTAGTACACTTCAATTAATTAATTATATTTTATTAATTCGGAATATCCCGATGGCGGACTTCCCGATATGTCTGAAAAAAAAGGACGGCGGATTTGGAGTCAGCGGGCTCCGCTGGTGTTGCTTCATGCCGTTCATTTTTTCCAGACATACCGGGAAGTAGGCGAACTGGAAATCGCGCTTTCATTTGCCTTACTTCAGATGAGCTGGGGCCGTTGATCATGGAAATACCTCACAGGCGACCTACCGCGACCCGCGCAGCCTTTCAGGGAAGGACACGATGCCCCTCCCGGAAGGTGACCTTTCTTTGGGAGGTCGATTTTTTCGAATTTCTTTTTTTGTTGAAGAATCTCGGATCTCTCTTCTACGTGACGATACTGCGATACGATGTGAGGAGCAGCTGATTAAGCATTGAATGACGACCCTGCTTCTTCTAGCATGCGCTCAAGCCCAAAAATTTTCCGCTGCGCGGCGACAGCCCTCATGTCACTTACTCTCTCATTATCTCCTCCATTCTCTTTGTCTACCTGGCAAGCACGCCGCGCGGAAAGTTCACAACAGCTGGTGCACATCGAAGCTGAGAAGGGGAATACGTGGCCCACCGCGGTTCATATGAGCAGGCAAAAAGATTTTTTTTCCCGCTGCGCGGGTGGCTGTCTCTCTCTCGTTGCGCTGCGAGCAACGGGGCGAGCAGCACAGCGAGCAACGGAAGCGCTACACAGGAGGGGTCACCGACTCCAGAGCGCTGAAGTATCAATGCTGACTGATATGGGCATAGTGACCATGCATGCTTGGCGATGGTGTCACCCAGCGCGGTGTGATAGAGGCGGACGTCAGACAGGGCCGAGGGAGCCGGGCTACTGCTGGATATCGATAGCACTTCAGAAGCCGCTGTGAGAAGCGATGCGGAAGCGAGATGTGGCAATTTCCATGGGTGAACACTCCTTATTATCGCGAAAATTTACCCGCTGGCGCGGGTGCCATGTCCTGATCATAAGCCAAAAGGAGCTTATTTTGCAACTAAACGAAGGCAGATTCGGCGTTTTCTCATTGAGCTGAGCTCGGGGGTCTCTTAGGGCCGCCGGAGGCCGGAGCACCGAAAATTTAGGTCCCTGAACCCCGGTTTTCTCGTTGGATATCGCGAGTATCAGACGCCATTAAGAAAACCACAAACGCGCAGCGCCGAACTCCCCGCTCATGGCCGCCTTTTGAGGCGCCAAAGTCAAAAGTGTTGCGGCGGCGCCGCCATGTCCAAATTCTGGTCTTTGTTGTTAAATTGGATTTTAGAATTAGGATTACAAAAGGGTCACTAAAGTCTATTCTTTCTAATAGAGATCTATGAAAAGGGGGGATCATGGTTTTGATTTTGCTCGGGCCACGCAAGGCGAAGACAATTGTTAGTCGTTCACCATGAGATGGGGTGAAAACATGCGCGATCCACGGCCCTAGGTCTCTCTCCGCTCGCTCTACGCTCTACGCTTCGATTGAGGGGTGTAAATAAATAAATATATTACTTATTTATGCGTGCTGCCCTGGACCCCAATGGCGCAGATGCCTACTGGGCCGGCCAGTTTGGCTTGATCCCACTCAGCGAGCACAGGGGGTGAGGGGGTTATTTATTTTTTTTGCTTTTGCGCAGTTAGATACACCAAACCACACGCGCCCCGACCCCATAACAAAGCGAATCTCTGCTGTACCAAACTACGATTGGCGGGATGTGAGCCACATATGTCGGGCCGAAACCCATTCTACCTACTGAAAATTTCCTCTTAACCGCCGAGGAGGGGCGTGGTGGGGCACAGTTGCGGTGATGAAGTGAGGAATTCAAGCAAAGAACCGAGGCAATTTGGGTGTGTTGGGAATTTGTAGAGGTACCCCAGTTTCTTATGAGAACCCCCCTACTCATAGTTGAAGCGCTAATTGACGTCGCCGCCGAAAACTTCCCCTAACCCCCAAAGCCCCGCCCGCAATATTCTAAAGTCGAATAGAATTCAAAAGTCTACATACACAGCAACTACGCGCGCACGCGCCGCTATGTCCCCTCTTTGCCTTTTTGCTTAAAGCGAATTAAAGCCCCGTAGCAGCGCTGTTCCGGCGACGACTGCAAATGGGCTTTCCCCTTTTCCTTTTCAATATTATACCCGGATCTAAGTGGCTCGGTTATAATTCACACACCCCATTCCCATTCATTTATTGGTAAAGGCGTGCGACGCATATGCGGGGGCACGTGCAGCTCGAATGCCTCGGCCAGAAAGGTTTCGCGTATATGACATGAGAGAAGGCCCGATCTGAGTTCGTATACCCTCCAAAAGGTTCCGCCCAAGACGTCCCGGCCCGCATCTATCAAACAGAACTCTGGGAGGACGTTATAGAAGCGAAATAGTTGCCCAACCCCGACGGTGCCGGAATTGATGGCTTGTTTTACGATCTCGGTATTTACCGTTACGGTGGAAGCTGCCCGGCAAAAGCAGATTAAATCCTTTTCTCCAGTTGAGTTTCCATGGCTCTCGAGAAACACAGAAAGTTCCACCTCGCGGTCGTAGATTCCATCACCGACCTCGACATTGCGTATGCACCTTACACTCACCGGGCTATTGTAGTACGATGATATAATGCGTTGGAGATTTCCAGTCGCTGTGAGTGCAATACGTTCGTTAGGTGTAAAATTCGGAAGAAATGGCATGGTCGTTTCAAGGCCACCCGTGAGATCACCTAGGGCTGATTCATTATCGTCAACGCGGAGGATGCTGTTGAGGGCATCATCTGATCCATGCAAACGAAAACGTTGCGGCATTTTGAATTTCTCGCCACCCGGGGCGTTCAGTCGTAGACAGAAACCCAGAGTCGGAAACAAAGCACATATCAAAAGATGCAATAGCGCCATGCCTAACGATAGGGGCGTTCCTCTAAATATTTCGTTTCGCAGCATATGTCTGGGTTACTCTGGCCTGCCTTGGGAATGGGTCGCTGGGTGGGGATCGGCTAATTTAAAACTAAACTTAAAATTAGCTAAGCTAATAAGGTTTACACCTAATTTTACCAAGTGTAGGGTTTTAAGGCTACGTAGCAATATATGAGGCTCCAATTTTGTTTCCCCCAGTAAACTGAGAATTAAGCTTAACTGAGGTTCAAGCCTAATTTTACTAAGTGTGGGGTTTTGAGGTTACGTGGTAATATATGGGGCTCAACTTTCTAATAAAAAGGCTAAGTTAGAGCTGCTGATCAAAAGGCTAAGTTTAAGATTAGATCTGCAATTCCGCCCCAAATCAATCATCGATTGTGCCGAGGGAGACATCGCACCATGAGCGCGACGGCCTCATGACGACATGTGGATGCCTCTTTGGAATTGTTTGCCTAAACAAAACGCGCGCGCTAGAGAGATTTCGAAGAGAGAAGAAGAGAGCTCTCAGCACGCGTGTCGAAATTTTTGCAAATGGTGGGAGTATAGACTAGACTAGACTAGATTCCGCCCCAAATCGACCAGATTTTGCCCTTTTTTCGCAAGATTTTCTTGGGGGGGAGGGGGGGGGGGATATAAGGGCTTGGGACTTAGTCTACCTTTTGCCCAATCTCGAGATTGGCGAGTTAGTGATTCAGTTAGTAAGATTTAACCGAAATTCCGGTCTCAAACCGATACTCCAGTCCAGAGTTATGGAATGCAATAGGAAGGGCATAACATGTACATTTTCAGCCCCCCCCCTAGCGCGACCACAATGGCCCCAGCTTCCCCAGGAAAATTGAGAGTGGGCCCCGGCGTCGGATCTCCACGGTGGGCTGTTTTACCCCACCGAAAGGATCGATGGAATTGAATGAGCAGCACTGGTTTTGTGGCAGCAAGGGCATTGCAGACTGTCGGATGAAGCGTCAGCAAGAGGTGGAGAGTCGGTTGTCATGCCTATCAGCTGTAGTTATTTTTTTGCCAATATACGCCGAGCAATGGTGACTTCCCAGCACCGCCGATGTTTGAACGTAGGCAGCGACGGTAGCAGCATCTACCGTGTCTCACGACCGCAGGCCAAGGCCACCAAGTCGAAGAGGGAGGAACCCGAGTCGGCGGGAGCGCTCAGAGAGTTCATTGAAGGGGCAGGACCGACGGACAAAGTGGAGCAAGGCGGTGTCGTAATCCGCAGCATTTTAAACTTGCTCTGATCTATGATCATGCTCAGAACAGGCCGATTTGGGTGGGAACATAAAACTTCTCCAGAAGATACAAATCGCCAAAGTGTTTCTCCTCTTTTTTGCCACAAAATGGCAATTGAGCGCCTTCTCAAGAACCTTGAAAACTGGGATAAAGATGAACGGTACATGGCATGCTCGGACATGATTGTAGAACTTCAAAAAGGCCTCAAGATTGATGCGGCAACGGAGCTCCGGTGAGTACTTTGATGAAGTTCCATTTGCGTGACCGACCATGTGTAATCTGTGGCTCCGTCGTCAGTATCTGCACCGCGATTTTAGGGCGCCTTGACGATAAGTCCAATGATGTCCAGAGTAAGGCAATCCAGTGCCTCGGAATCTTGCTCAAGAAGGTGCAGCACTCGCAAGTGCTGGAAATCTGCAGCAAACTTTGCACACTTATTTTGGATGTCGAAAAAGATGACCTCCGCGACATTTACAGCATTGGGCTCAAGACTCTGGTAGCGGATGTACCGGAATTGTCTGGAAGGGAGGTTGCGCAGCATCTCGTTGGGCGCCTCCTGAACGGCGTGTCGGGCGACCGCTTGGATATCAAGTTGGAATGTCTCGACTGCCTCGGCGACCTTTTGCGGCGATTTGGTCAAGAAATAGGGAGCGATCACCAGGCCGTAGTCATGGTGCTTCTTGACCAACTACTCGGACGCCACACAAGTTTAGCAGGGACTGGGGGTGCAACTCTGTCGCTGCCACAAAATAAAGCGGCTCAAAAAAAAGCAACCGCGTGCCTCGGCGCTGCTGCAGTCGTCTTGAATGAAGCGCTCTTGAATGTGCTTGTAGAAAAACTCCTGACGAGCGTTTCGACTGCGGTCGGAGAGACGGTGCGCACGCTAGTACAGACCATCGGTCAGGTGTCGCGATCGGTCGGGTTTCGGATCGGCCGCCACTTGGAGTCCATCGTGCCTCTCTTCATAACATTTCTTGGGGACCCCGTCGACGAAAAACTGCAGACAGACGCCCAGTCAGAGCTTCGTGAGACATGTCTACAGGGATTCGAGAGCTTCGTGCTCCGGTGCCCTCGGGAGATAACACCACACCTTGCAGCTCTGACAAATATTAGCATCACGTTCATGAAGTATGATCCGAATTACTGCGGTGACGATGACGGCGACGACGACGTTGATGACGAGGATGACGATGACCACGAGTTTAGCGATGACGACTACGACGATGCCGGCATGGAAGATGAAGACGATGACACATCGTGGAAAGTGCGCCGCGCAGCTGTGAAGGTAATTACGGCCGTGGTTGCTTCGCGCCCCGAGCTGCTTTCGGATTTTTACAGTTGCCACGCAGTGGAGCTCGTTGGCCGCTTCCAGGAACGCGAGGAAAACGTGCGGCTTGATGTGATAGAGTGTTTCACATGTCTGGTGCGCACCACGGCGCTGGCGTCGAATTCTCAGCGTCCGATTGGAATTTCTTCATCTCTAGCCGACAGCACCAACGACACAGCCTCTTCTATGGCTCCAGACTTGCCTGCGGTGCTACTGCAGGCGATTATTCCAAAGATAATGAGCGCGGCGTTGAAGCAACTTAAAACAAAGGATGACAAGAGCAGATCGGCCATTTTCTCGCTGCTACAGCAGCTTTGCCTTGTCCTCCCCTCGGGCGGTATGGCTGGATTCGTGGATAAATCAATAGCTAGCATCACCGTGTGTCTCAAGGACAAGAATCACAGTTTGAAGCTCGATGCTCTGGTGTTCTTGCGTCTTTTTGTTGAGAACAATTCTCCTACTGCACTGCACGCCCACGTATCTTATGTGCTACCATTCGTATTAGCGCTTGTTCAGGAAGACTGGTAAGGTAGTTTTGTGCTGAATAATAGGCATGGTTTTATTTTGTCTGAGCACGACTGTTGTGCTCACGACTTTTCGCAAAGCAGGTACAAGATTATCGCTGAAGCGCTGCGGGTGGTGACTGCTCTCACCAGTGCAATGCGCCCGCTCAGTGACGACTCGGAGGGCATGTTTGACGCCTGCGCATCTTTGCCCGACCCAGAGTCGCACATTGCGCTCATGTACGCAGCGATCATACCGCGATTAGAAGCGCACGACATCGACCAGGAAATCAAGGAATGCGCCATTGCGTCTATGGGGCAGCTTGTTGCCACGTATGGCGACTTGTTGGAAAATCGAGACCTTTTAATCTTGCTTGGGTTACTCATGGAGAAGTTGAAGAACGAGATAACGCGCGTGGCGACGCTCAAGTCTTTGATGGTAATCGCATGTTCGCCTCTTGATATTGACCTGAGTCCTGTCCTACCAGAAGCAGTGCAAGAGCTTGCGCTGCTGTTGCGTCAGCAGTCGCGCTCTCTGAAACAGACCACACTCGAGACTCTGACGGAGCTCGTGAATTCCAGCAGTGTTGCGATGGATAGCCAGCAATTTGAGTTAATCTTGGCGGAGTGTGGGCCTTTGGTTAATGATTCTGATCTCCAGCTGACCCACCTCAGCCTTCATCTTACCCTTGGCGTGATGAAAGCATCGCCTGGGGCGGCGATGAACGTTGCTGCGACAGTCCTACCCGCAGCACTTGCTTTGTGTTTCTCTCCCTTATTACAAGGCCGCGCCCTCTCAACGCTACTCAATTTACTGAAGAAGTTAGTTGCTCTCGATTCTCCTGGGGCGTCCTTCGACGACATTTACAACCGCCTGCGCCAGATGACTGGAACATCGTTCGGCGGGTCTACTGATGGCGGAGCAGGAGGTTCGACTGCATCCTCCAGTCCTGCCCAAAAGCAAGCCGTGGCAAATGTAGGGCATTGCCTCGCTGCACTTTGCATGGAGGCGGCCGATGCAAAACGTGCAATAACTATGCGGGAGTTGCTGGGAGATATTAAAAGTGGGGATGTGCTTAGACAACATCTTGCCTTGCTGACCGTCGGCGAGCTGGGGCAGCACACGGATTTGACCGGTGTGGTCAGTGACCTCCAAAGCACCATCTTTCGATCGTTCTCGAGCACCGCCGAAGAAACTAAAAGCGCCGCGGCGTACGCCCTTGGCAGCCTCGCCGTTGGCAATATGCCAGCCTACCTACCTCCAATTTTGGGCGCACTAGCGGCCGACAAGAACCATTATCTGCTACTCAGCTCTCTCAAGGAAATCATAGTTTTGCACGCCGCCAAATCCGACCTCAGGGCCACATTTGGCACGCATTATTTGGAGCAGGTGCTACCCCCGCTTTTGGAGCATTGCAGGTCACCAGAAGAAGGTGTTCGGAATATGGTTGCGGAATGTCTTGGAGCGCTGGTGACGATGCATCCCGAGGCCCTGGTGAAGCGACTCCAGGTTGGTGTTTGTTGTGTGGGTGCGTCTGTTATTATACGGTTCGTCGCAAGAATATCCGGGTTCACCAAGGGCCTTACGTACCTAAGATTTGAATCGTGGCCCTAGGTTCTCTGCGAAGATGCGAACATGCTCGTGCGGTGGACGGTGGTGTCCGCTTTGAAGTATGCCATGATTGGGAAGGCCCCACACGCCGTGCTGTGCAAGCACATGGATTTTTTCCTCGTGTTACTGAAGGTCAGGATGAGTAACGCTTCGACGATTGTCTTACCGGCTCACTTCTTCAACGATTCTCTCCATGTTATAATCAGGATGAAGACTTAAGTGTGCGGCATGCATCGTTGCAAATGTGCAACGCGGCCGTCCACCACCAGCGGGGCCTCATATCGCAATATTTAAACACACTCATCCAGCCCGTTCTGTTCGAGACGGTGACGTTCAAGAGTGAGCGTGTTGTTGACCTAGGGCCTTTTAAGCAAAAGGTCGATGATGGCTTGCCACTTCGCAAGGTGGGATATTGGCCGACTTCAATTTAATGAACTGTTCTGGTTGCCGCTTATCGTTTGCAAATGGACATTTTGGCAGGTGTGCCTGGCGACGATCAACACTATTCTTGACAGCATGCCCGAACAACTCGACGTGGCTGCATTGATCGAGCCTCTCAAGGCGGGGTTGGCTGACCAGCAAGATGTACAGGTACTCTGCCATCAGATCGTTGTGAAACTCCTTGGAAACCGGTTCCTTTTGGTGAAGGGAAGTATACTCAGGTAAGATCTCCATTCATTTTTTATATTTCACATCCCTCTACTGTTCTACGACGGAAGAGTAGGTAGAGGGTTTCGTGCCCGCCATGAGTTACTCAGGTCCCGCCAGTTGAGAGCTGGTTATAGCAAAGATTCACTTTGTTACGGGTTGTTTCGGTGCTCGTGGAGTATAAAAGTGCATTTGCTGCACTTCTTGCGCTTCTCGTTTTGGATTGAGTGATGCAGACTTACCTACTTTCATTAAAACGAATCAAGTCATGTTGAAGGTTTGGTCCTGCCGCTTAAAAGTCTTATTGACAAAACTTTGAAGACCATTTCCAAAAAGCTGAAGGAGGGATCAGGCAGCACTGAAATTGAGCGCCTCAACGACTTGATGCGGAGTTGTCTACGCGCCTTTCTGGCGTTCGAAAGTTGCAAGTCCATCGAGGAATCGTTGTCGGCATCCAAGACATTTGGTGTTATGAGAGACCTCGTGCGCTCTAACGAGCGAGTTCAAGCTCTTGTGGATGCCATCGAAGCAGAGGGCTGATGCTGGCCCTTCTTGTGGGAGTGGATCAGGATTGATCAGTGATCAGAGAAGGTGGTTCGAGCGAGAGATAACAACTAACTGCAAACGGAAAGGAACACACCGCGTGTAATACGCCAAAATGAGATACCCCCGGCACACAACCGGGGTCCCACATCCCGACAGCAACCCAAAGGAGTAGGGTCAAGATCAAGCCAAACCGGTCGGCCCACCAGTATAAGTAGGCCCCAGCGCCATTTGGGGCCCGCCAGTATTGTAAACACTTTTATAAAAAATCAGTAATTAGTAGCTCTACTGTGGAGCTACGAACTGCATGCGAAGGTCTTTCTATCACTTATTTTCGAATCGCCAAATCTTCTGCTGCCAATAATCGGCAGCATTAAAGTAGCAGTGCCCACTAACATACGGTGCGTCCGGGCCACCAAACTAGTAGCCTTAATGAAAGCGTTGTGGGCCTTCTCCTGATCGACCTGCGGTGCCTTGGTGACCTTAGCCGCCACCACGACGTCGTCATCGGAGTCGGAGTCGTAAAGGGTAACTCGTTGACCCGAAAAGGAAAAAAAACCGTTCGAGGGTTTTCCCAGTTGAAACAAATGAAACCAGGGCACAGCAAAACCAGAAGGCGGGGTTGGTTTTCTAAATGGGGATTTCCCGGCTGCCCGCCGCAGGCGCTTGAATTGTGGTCGCGCTAGGGGGGGGGCTGAAAATGTGCATGTTATGCCCTTCCTATTGCATTCCATAACTTTGGACTGGAGTATCGGTTTGATACCGGAATTTCGGTTCCATCTTACTAACTCGCCAATCTCGATATTGGGCCAAACTCCCAAACCCCTATATTTTTTCCTTAGGAAATCACGATTTTCAGAGTTGGGAAAAAAGGGCAAAAACTGGTCGATTTGGGGCGGACGGAATCTTAAAAACAAATTATTTTTGATTGGGAAAACCAAGGTTCCTGGTTTTTTTAAGGCTTTTGGATTACAACTAGGCCTCAAATTCTGTTTTTCTCCGTATGTCTAGATATTTTCTATTAAAAATTGAAATTTATTTTGTTAGGAAAAGTTTCGACACTCGATCGATTCCTGGGCGCCCCCACCCACTCCCTACACTCCCTCGCCCCCCTCGCTCGCCCTGAGGTGCCGAGCTGATGCTTCAGCAGGCATCATCGCCCCTCAGAGGCCAGCTCGGCAAAACCAGGAAAACCGGCGGTTTTGCTGTGCCTTGAATGAAACAAGAAACAATTCAAATCAACTGCGTTCGAGAGAACTCATGGGTGAAGAGCAAAGAGAATGGTATCGGCAAACTGCGCGTCCTCGGGTGCAGGTCGAGCCCATGGGGTGATATATGGGGTTGGCTGGGTGTGTATCTTTTAAAAATGGCCCCCTAGATGGCCCAGCGCGGACCTGCTGACTTCAAAATCGGCCTCAACTGGGGGGATAAACCAGGCAAAGGTCCAACGAACGTGTTCTCATGCGTGTTCTATATCGGCGGTCGTCCGTGGGTAGTAAACTTTTTAAATCCGACCCGCTGATCTGGGGGGTCAGCCAAACTTCTTCTCTTCTGGTGATGATTTGATTGATTGATTTGATGGCCGCATGGATTGGTTTTTTTATGATAGGAAAATTATGATAAAAAAAACAAAAACAAAAAATCACACGCGCGGGGTCTATAGTTCCCTACGCGCGTGGACGAGTTCTCGATACAGATAAGAAGTTCAATATCGCTACATCTCGGTTGTGTGCTTATAGTCCAACCCACGGGATCATACGCACATCGGTACCAATTTGGCTTCGCCGATCACTCCTCCACCGACTGTGCGTCAAAATGCGCGTTGTCTGAGTGTACAAAGTATCTTGGGTCAAATTTTCTATAGTACGATTCTGGATCTCATAGAAATCCATAGCTCGGCTCGAGCTGTTGGGTGGGTCACCGACCCTCTTACTCCCGCATCATAATTCCACGGAAATAAGTAAACATCTCAGGGTTCAAAGACTTGGTCATAGAATCTGCGAGCATTCTGGCGACATAGTTAAAACCAACCTCGCCCGACTCGATCACCTCCTGGAGGAACCTAAGGCGGGTTTCATAGTGTTTCGCCAGCGTCACGCTGCGAATGCCCTTGCCTGCTTGAATAATTGCACTGGAATTGTCCTCTCCGATAATCAGTTTCC
>Ga0099799_10180_pt1 | contig 19473 bp, 14 predicted proteins | sample Uncmet6_SortLC_1_FD_89033 | JGI IMG/M metagenome (GOLD analysis project Ga0099799, IMG submission 89033) | Marine eukaryotic communities from CALCOFI LINE 67, Pacific Ocean - CN11_C50_N6_SortLC_1 | ecosystem: Environmental > Aquatic > Marine > Oceanic | place: Pacific Ocean: Monterey Bay...
GTGAGCCTACCTGTAGGTACAGTGCAGTGCCGCAAGGACAAAAACAACCATAGGGCTAGAGCGCCCCATAGAAGTATTTATTTATTATTTCTGGCCGCCGGCCGTAGTATGTCATAGAGGTCTTCCGTCGATCGCGCGCCCGCAGGTCGACCACCGGACGGAAATCGTGGCAAAATTGTTGAATTATGCCCCCGCCAAGCCGGCCCATCGGGATAGCGCGCTAATGTAGCGGGTCCCGACGTTCTTGCTGCTAGTGAGTTTGTTGGGGGTAGTGCGCGTGCGTCGAACCTGATCCATGGGCGTGAAGACGGCCTCCTCGGTGAAGAAGGACAGGGTCGCGCGCGCCTTGGCGCCCTTGAGGTCGTCCTGGCCGCGCCACGGGGCCTCGAGGGCCTGCTTGACATGCGGCGGCACGTGCTCGACGTCGCCGTCGGCGTCCAGCCAGTCGACGAGGTTCGTCGCCATGCTCGACATGGGGCGCGCGGCTCCCACCGCAGAGGCCCAACAACGAGTGTCGAGCGTGCGGGGGAGGCTGGCAGCGGGCCCGGGTTCACGCACGGGCAGGTGGCGACGCGCCCCGTCGCTAGTGAGCGACAGCAGCTGCGTGCGCACTTGGGGCGCTGTATGCCGCGGTACTCGGGAACTGATATATATCTCTGGTAATTACTAGTAATTACCGGCGAATTACCACCCCAAGTATTTTTTTGGTAATTTTAGGCGACGGTCATAACTACAGTAGCTCCCCCGGGCCCGACGGACACGTGTAGGGCACCGCAGCACACAAACCGGCGCGCCTAGGGCGACCCGAGCGCCATGGCGGCCCAGGCACGTACTGGAGTGGTATTTCGGGAGTACCCCGACGGGAAACCGCAAAAGTCTCAAGAGCTTTTAAAAGGTTTTGTGACGCACACTGGGCCGGGCTAGCATGCCAGTGACTTTGCCAGTGGGCGGCCGAATTCGGCAGTATCCCCTTACCCGGTTCTTTCTGGGACGCCGCCCCTACAAAGTCTAGCGTATGGCGAAGCGGCTCCGATGCGGCCGAGTTCGGCGCCAGGAGTCCGTCTACGCAGCCCGCCAAGCGAGGTGAGGGGCCCGAGCGAGATCCAGCGGCCGTACTTGCCACTCTTCGCCACACGGAGGTGCTTGTATGAATGAAGGCTTATGTAACAGTGCTCTAGCATGGACGCAACGAACGAAACTCTGTGTGAGCCATGAACCAAAAATCTTCGCTCAGGTCAGAAGGGCTCTGGCAGGGTTTCTTCATGCTCCATGAGCACAACCTTTGCCGGATTCACCATGAGCCCTCGTTCGAGCTTACGAGCAGAAACCTTGCGCTTAACAATCGCCTCGTAGATGGCTTGACGATACTCTTGTGCTGTAAAGAGCTGGTAATCATCAAGAGCAAGACACATCCTCTGGCCGAAGGCAGGTTCATCATCAGGATCATGAAACTCCGCGATAAAAGGATGCCTCAGGGCTTCTTCAACACTACAACGACTGCCTCGATGTGGGTTATAGCACAGACACTGCGACATAAAGTTTAAGGCCTCTGCGCTCACATCTGGAAACGTCTCAACAAATGAAACCGGTCTTAAAGTAGGGAGCATCTCAAGCAGAGTCGACGCGTAGGCACTGTTCACGGAGTCAATGTCAGGGACGCCAGGCCGACCGATCAGTTCCAAGACTTTCACAATTTGGTCGACAGCCGACGTTCCGGGAAATAGTGGGCGACGCAGGAGCATCTCAGCATAAATGCAACCGACCGCCCATATGTCCACAGCAAATGTGTAGTGTGTCGATCCGAGCAACACTTCAATTGCACGATACCATCGAGTGCTGACATATTCGGTGAGCCTCGCATTTTCAATCATGTTTGATCCGATCTCTAGCGACCGTGCAAGGCCGAAGTCGCAGATTTTCATATGGCAGTCTGCATTCAACAAAAGATTCGAGGGTTTGACATCTCGGTGCACGATGCCTGCGCTGTGCACAAATTTAAGAGCTTTAAGGACCTGATAGACAATATACTTCACATGTAAGGGCTGCAAAACGTTCGCTCGAATAACTGAGTGTAGATCGGCTTGCATGAAATCAAATGTGATGTACATGTCTTGCCCAGACTCCGACCGAATCACGTGTTGCATCTTTATGATATTGTCGTGGCCGTTCAAAACCTGTAGGAACATGATCTCTCGATACATGCGCTGTGCGTCCTCTGGCCGACCGAGCACGTCGAAACACTTCTTCAATACAACCACCCGCCGTGTCCGCTTCTCGATGACTTTCCATACCATGCCGTAGGCACCCTTTCCTAGTCGATAACATAGCTCAAGACGACGCAATAGCTGTTTTTCCACGTGCTCGTCTAGGCGCCCCATATGGCTTGTGATTTGTTTCCGCGCTCGGGTTGGTCATCGACTCAATGATCATCCTTCAATGAAACGATGTAAACGCAAGATTCGACGCTTTGGAGTTAAGAAGGAAGAGTGTCGCCCCTTCATTATGCAACCGGGCGAAATTTACGTTGATACGAAAGACGAAATATGTACAGGTCAATTGGTACAGGTGATCTTCGATTAGCCAGGAAAGTAGCGCCCAGGAGAGAGAGAGAGAATGAGCTGCTATTTATTATTGCAGCCCAGTCGATACTCGCTCCTTATGCTCCTATCTGGCCGGCGTTGCTGAAGCAGCCCGCCGGCGGAATTCTTTCTGAGAAGGGGGGCATAGTGTAGGTCCGAGCGACGGCCGTGGCGACCATGGTTATATCCAACCCAGTCCCGTCGGAGCTGCATGGGCGCCCGTTCATTGAACAGGCGCGGGCCTTGCCAGCGCGGGCCGCGCTGGAGGCGTTTTCCGCGGCAGCCGCGGGCTTCACGGACGACTCGCCCGCCGGCAGCGCCTTCCTAGGGGTGCTGGAAAGGTTGGCCCTTGTGGTTTTTCGTGGGGACACTGGCCACCATATCATGTGCCCCTGCCCCGGACGGGACCCCAGGGAAGCCGAAACGCCCCCGACGATTTTGGGTCGGCGGCTGGGGGCTTTATTCAGGCGCCGGGGGGGCGGGCGGCCCCCAAACTAGAGCGCGTCGAATTTAGCGCGGGCTCCGTCCGCCCGGCCTCGGCGCGGCGGCTCTGGGCCTCGGCGCCGGCGGGTCTCCCGCGGACCCAGGCGGACCCGGAGACACGAAGGCGCGCGCGGCGGGAGGCTTGACGGGCCGCGCGTCCGCGTAGTGGAGCCCGCGTAGGGCCTGGTCTGGGAGTCACCCCTTAGTCTGATATTAGGCTAGGTGCGTATCGCTGGTGCGTGTCTTCAAACCCCGGGAAACCCAGCACCATTGATGATGGTGGCTCTGCTTGGCGAATGCCGCGGTCCCGCACTTTGTGGCCTGGTGCTAGCCTGAACCTGCGAGGCCTCGATGCTCACGCAACAAGAGCCGATGCGGTGGCACTCTCATACTTCCAGGAGGCGTTAAGCTTCCGCGTAGAACCTACGTGCGGCGAAAATCAAAATTCGAAGACTGGAGGGAAGCGCCGGTGTCATGCGATAGTAGCGCGCGAGGCGGTGGATCCGGGATTCGATGAGAATGAGGCGGAACTTAGAATCCTTGTCCGAGCGATTGCGCTCCATGTGCTTCCGGACAGACACCGCCTTCTTGATAAGCATGTAGAGGTCCTCAGGGATTTCCGGCGCCAGGCCATTCTTCTTCAACAAACGCAGAATTTTGGAACCAGTGACAGACTTAACCGCGGGGATCCCGCTCGAATCGCGGAGGATAACGCCAATCTGGGATGGTGTTAAACCTTTCTTCGCGAGCTTACACACATGCTCTTCCACGTCGCCTGACGATGTCTTCAACCACTGTGGTGGCGTACGTTTATAAGGCTTCGCCGATCGCGAGATGCCCTTCCCCTTACTGTGTAGGCGACCCATGTGGACGGCGATAAAAATTGAGTCGCCAATGAAGCTGCCTTGTTATTGAGCCGGGGTAAGTGTCCAGGGGTATATCCCTGCCAGCACACTGAGATCGTAACACCTTGCGTGAGCTGTAGTCGCGCTCGCACTGTGGGGGGGCAGTGCCGTTCTTAGCAGTAGGCTGTCCCGCAGAGGCGTGGGCTCCATCCGCGGGCGACCCCGGGCCGGGGGCTCTGGCAGTGCCAGCCTGAGTTAGCCGCGGCGCAGGGAGGACTCCGGGAATCGAAGGGAGGGAGGATCAAAGGGAAGGGCCAGGGTAGTGGAGCGAGGAGGGAGAGCACGATCGGGAGGATCGGCCCAGTGCCCTGGGCATACCACACCTAAGGCTCACCTAAGCCAGCGGACATGTGACCCAGCGCAGCCTGAGCTCCTCCGAAGAGGCCGTCGCCGCCGGACGCCACATCGCCACCCACGTCACCAAGAAAGCGCATCTTCCCGCCGTCATCCCACTGGCCGTCGCCCGCCAGACCGTCGTCGCCGTCGTCTCCGCTACTGCCGCCGTCGTTGACGCCGCCAGGGTGCCAGGGTGCGAAGCAATGTGCGCCTCAGGCAGGCCACTCGAGTTGGGTAAGTAAGTACCCCTCGTGTCTCCAGCCAGCGGCGGGCGGGGCGTCTACTACACACCTTGAAATTCTACCACACGCGGCCTGAGCCACGTGCAGCCTACGTGTAGGCGTGCATCACGGCCCGGGTGTCGTTTTAGGGGCCCCCGCGCGACGGTGCGTGCTGCGGCCCGGTCCCGGGCCACGTGCCGCGGTCCCGGGCCACGTTCCCGGCCCGTGCCCGGCCCGTGCCCGGGGCCGCGTGCCGGGCCCCGTGCCGTGTGCCGGGCCCGTGCCGGGCCCCGTGCCGCGTGCCGGCCCGTGCCTAGCCACGTGCCCGGGGCCCGTGCCGAGTGCCGGGCCCGTGCCGGGCCGCGTGCCCGGAGAGCATTTACCGTTCCAGAACCCCCGTGCCCGCCGTTCCCAGCCCCCGTCCCGGGGCCGCACTGTCGTGGGGGAGGCGGGGGGTCCGTCACTTAGGCCTGGCTAAAAATTCTTGTCGCTAGTTAACTACTAGCACGCTCGCCCATTAGCGACACATCATGAAGTTCTCCCAGGCCGTCTCTAGCAGCCGACGCAAGTCGCGCAAGTCCCACTTCACGGCAGACTCGTCTTCGCGGTAAGACCTGAAATGTTTCCGACTCCCATCCCGAACTTCATAATCACCAGGCGCAAGATCATGTCAGCCTCTTTATCAAAGGAGCTGCAAGCGAAGTACAACGTCAGATCTATCCCCGTTCGTAAGGATGATGAGGTCATGGTCGTTCGCGGTATATACAAGAATCGCGAGGGCAAAGTTACGGCCTGTTACCGTCGGAAGTTCGTAATCCATGTTGAACGAATCACGCGGGACAAGGCAAATGGTGCCCAGGTGAATGTTGGCATTCAGCCTTCTAATTGCATCATCACGAAACTTAAGCTGGACAAAGATCGTAAGACGATTCTTGGACGCAAAGACCGATCGAAGGGCGGAGCTGTCGAGGGTGCGAATCTCGCCGGTGTTGACTAGTGTTCTTCAGAGCGCATGTTCAAGGCCGAACGCACGATGAACAAGTATACAACAAAATTCGATGCGCCGCAAAACAAATCGCACCGCCTTCGTCATTCAGGTTTCCCTTTAGTTATAGAGACCTGCGGCTTCCGTGGGGCAATTCCTGCGAGCGGAAGCCGGGTGGTCGGGAGCGCACGATGTGCTGGACATCAAAAACTCCTCCCAAGGCGCGCGCAGACATAAAAAAACACCGGGCCTGTGTTCACCGCCCCTTTGCCTTGGCGTGTTTAAGTTCTCTGGGATCGCCTTCTATGCGCACTTGGAAGGGGGCAGGGCTCAGCGGCGGGGCTCCAGTAGTCGGGTAGGCACTTAGGAATATGGCAGTGTGGGAAACAAAGCCAAGTGCTCCAACGACTACCTGGTGTTTAATCTTCAACTTAAAACGCCAGCAAAGTAAACATTACACAGCAACTTGAAGGTATGCTACACGCTTGGCGACCCGAACCAGCGACCCACACTCTCAAATTGCCTTTTAAATAATACGATTGGCACCTTCGGCGCAGCCATTAATCTCGAACAACGGCGGTTCAAGTTACGACCCCGCTTCACATCCGCCGCCGCGGCTCCCCTCGACTTAGATAGGGGGGCAAGGCAAGTTGTGCAACTTGCACACGCAGGGGCCTTCGTCATGTATCTCGCTAGGTCAGGTCTGTATATCCACGTGGGCTGACTGCGGAGTCAGGTCTCAATTCGCGGCGAGGCGAAGTAGACCCCACATTCCTACGCATGCCCTGTGATAATGGTAGTTTGCTTCACCCGGCAGGCCGCGATGCCTGGAGTGTAGGAAGAAAGCAGATCGGACAACTGGCGGTGGCCCAGCGACATTCGCATTTCTTAGCCCGGCGGGGATCAGCGACATTCAAGTTTTTGAGGCCGAAAGTCCGTGGCCGGTCTTTCATATGGACTGGGCGCGACACTCCAGCCAATCGACCCCCCAATCTCTCGTCAGGCCATTCCGAATGAACATGTTGGACTTGGAGTCCCGGAGACGGCGACAGCACTACCGACTGTATTCCGGAGTTTGAAGCCAGAAGAGGCTGGGAAAGGAGCCTTGTTGTTGGAACGATGCTTAACACTCTGCGTCAGAGTGCCATCTGTGATGAAAAAGTCCTGCAACATAGGCGCTCGAGCGAGCAAGCTGCGGCGTATCGAACTTCCTTGGCGGCTTTCGGCACCCAGTTCACAAGTGCAGTTGCGATCGAGCTTCGACATATGACGTCCCCACTTGCACACAAATTGGCTCTTGCACCACCTCTGTAAAACTTGGGTCGCCTTTGTCCGCCGCAAAAGCTCATCTTGCCCAGGCGAGCCCGTGCCTACTTTGAAAGCATCCAGCATTATGGCAGCTTGTGACACACGTTCCCGGTACGCCTGAGCAAGACGAGCCAGTGTGTCCTTCTCACAAAAATCTGGTCGGTCAGTAATAGGCTGAAGGGTCAGGCTGGATGAGCGGATTGGCGTGCTTGTCGCTTCCAATGATGGTGGCAGCGCAAAGCGGGGTGGAGGGTGCAAATGTGCCACCACATCATTCACGCTTTTCGAGTGCGCGCGGTATTTTTTCTTGAGGTGTGCTTCAAGCGAACCCCGTTCATTCAGTGTGCGTTCTAGAACTACTTGCTCCCTGACTTGTGCATCAAGGCGTTGATCAACGCGCATGCGCATCAGAGATGGGACTTGCCGAAGAGCACGTTCTTTGGATTTCGCCAGTTGAATAGTTGCATGCATTGCGCTCTCCATTCGCCTTTTCTCGTCGAGCGAGCTTTTTGGAAGCTTCACGATGTGTAGAATGAAACCGAACTCCTTCTCAAGCATATCAGCTTGTGTGATCCCAATCGGCTGCGGGCTCTCTAGTACCTCTGTCTCCGACTCAGACTTCTCTCTCTCCAAGGATCTTGGACCGCGGGTGCCCGCAGAGAGGTCGGAATGGTTTATAGACCCAATCGTTTTTTCGAAGGCGCTCTTAGCTCCCGAGATATCAGTATGCGGCACACGCAGCTCGCAGCACTCTTTCTTTCTTGAGGACACGTAAAGTTCCTCTTGATGGAGTACGATTTCGTCTTCATGCATGACATAGGACCCGACTGTGGTGTGAGGATCTTTGCGATGAAGAATGGCCCATCGACCTCTTGCGCGAGCGCCAGCTGAACTTGCACTACCGCATGGCACAGCAACAAGACGGCCAACAGTCTCGCGAACACGACCACCTGCTGGCCGGGAAACTGAGCCATGGGCGAGCGTCTCAGCTGCACGTCGCGCTGTGCGCCGCTCTTTTGCAAAAGCAGAAGAGAATGCTCCCCAATCTGGGCCTGTGGGCTGCTCGCCGCTGACGGTACACACGCCACGACTTGCCTCGGCCATATCATGCACCAGGGTACTCCATCCAGCGCCAACATCGCGGGATAAAGCAGAGGTACCTAGTACCTCATAGCGTGAGCATTGGAGCCATATGCGATCGCCATACTTCACTGCTCCAACATCTCCCAGGTCCATCATGTTCCACAGTGTAAAAAGGCATGGCGGCGTAGGCCACATAATGCGTGCCTCAACACATCCACCATGACCGAGACCCAGATAGCCACCGTGGTTCGCCTGTAAGGCGATCGCAGACCCGTAATACACCACAGCGCCCTTCGTGTGGTTTGGTGACGGTGTTTGTGGACAATTTGGAGGGATGGTTGCTGCCACGAGACGCTTTGATGTTCCAAGTGTAGTCTCGTCTCTGGGCTCGAAGACCTTGTGATGGGTAGTCTCCAGACTCGGCACAGTCCGCTCTCCCGAGCGAAATGCGTCTGCTACCCCAAGGGCAAGGGCAGAGGCTGATGTCTTCAGTTCTGAAAGCGCCTCTTTGCGCAGTTGACGTTCCCGTACTTCCTTGTCTAAACGTTCTTCCATAAACTTATGTCGCCCCTGCCGCATTCTCTTTGCTATCTTGCGGATTGCCGGCGAAAAGAGCGCCTGCATTGTCCTATTTCGGCCCCCATCGCCCTCGTCGCAACCCTCCCGCCCGAAAATGGGCCCACCGTTGATGGCCTCTAACTCTGCGCGGCTCTCTTGGGCAGTGTCTAACAGTGGCTGTCCCCAACGTAGCTTCTGCAAGTGCTTCTCCGACGACTTGACGAGATGTTTGATGTCAAGCTCTGTCATCGCAAAGTTTGTGGTTCACAAATTATAATTCCTGGAGCTTGGATGGCCCTAGAGGGGGGGAGGGAAGGGGGGGCTGCCCGTCGCGAGCAGCATCAATTCACCTTCCGGTGATATATCTTCCTTCAAGGGGGCGTTATCCATTGGCAAAAAAATCATGCCCCTCTCATGTGTGGAGAGCCAACGTACAGCAGCGGTTCTCGAGGAAACAATCGAAAAGCTGACGTTTCTCGAAGCTATTACGCCCGATGTTCTTCAACATCGAGACGAGCTGTCAAAATTCGTCGGTGATGAAATATCACGGATTATAAGAGAACAGCGGCAACTAGAGCAACGATACGAACTGCTGATTTCTCAGCGCGGTACCCTTAAAGGACTCGCCAATAAGGGTAAATATAAAGAAGTACAGAGTGAAATTCAGGGGGTTTCTCGAGCGCTCCGAGATTCTACCAAGAACTTGTGTAGAAATCTAAAGGACAACCCGAACATTTCAGGAAACTTATTGAAAATTCAGCGAGAGCGACAAGAGCTCATCAATATCTTGCAAACGACCGTGCGCGAGGTACGCTTCCTTTTTAGAAGAGTTAACTCTCTATCCTCCTGATTAGCTCGCTGATAACGGTTCGTTTACCACGTTAGTACAAAATGTGACCGAAGACAAAGCCGACCAGGATCGTTTACAAAGCATCGTTCTGCGCGAACGTGACGTCTCTGACACTGTCCGACAGTTGGACAAGGATCTCACACAGGAAAGGCTGGAGCATCAACGGCAGGTCGCCGAGCAAAAGTCCTCCATCATGCAGCTCAAGCAACAGCTTCAATCAATCAAGTCAAAGACAACAGTCGATGCAAAATACTTCAGAAAGGAGGCGCACGCTCGTACATGTTCGATTGCGCGAACTCATCGACAATCCGAGCGATCTCAGGAGATCAGGGTACAGGAGCTGGAGCAACGGCGCGAAATCGAGAGATCAGTTCATCATGCCACAGTCGAGTTCTTAAAAACAAAGCAAAGGCACCTCGCCAGTGATCTAGCTCACTGGGAGCGCAAATACCACGAGGACTATAGCAAATTGGAATCGGAATTTGAAAAGCTGGCACAAGAAAGGGTCGCAAATTTAGAAAGGCTGACATTCTTGAAGAAACGTCGTGACACTGAGCTTGAAAATGAACGCAGCGTCCGTGAGCGAGCCGAGCGGCAAGATGAATTGGATCGATCTCGCCTGGCGGAATCACACAAAAAACATGGCGCAGCGCTGATAATTCAAACAACCGTGCGGGCATTCCTACAAAGGAAGGCGGAGGATGATGCACGACGTGCAGCAGACAAGAAGAAGAAAAAGGGAGGCAAAAAGAAAAAGTAGACGACGACGCGTATCTCTTGACATTTTGGATATTTCAGCTGCGTAATCCCCGCATGATGGAAGCCCGTGCGTGCCCAGACCCACCCCAGCACAAAACCACCCCATCCCCACCCTCCACAACACATAGTACCATATCCCGTCGGCGGGAAATATGAAACGCCGCTTCAACTTGGGCTTCAACCTCAAACCTTGTCCTTCAAAAATGACCGGCGCCGCCTCGCTCCGGGTCGCCGGGGTCGCGTCCGAGCGCGGGGGATCGCTCGGGGTCGCGTGGATATCGCTGGGGATCGCTCCGGGTCGTGGCGGCAGCGAGATAGTAAACTCCGGGGCAGGGAGGCAGCCTGATGGGGCTGCCCTGCCGTCCGAGGGTGGACTATCGAGGCTATGCCAGTGCAGTGGCGGTACACCGGCGTCCCTGTTATCCTCACGGTACCTCAGCTGCCGTGCTACCTTACGGTAGCGCAGTCAACATATAGTAGCTGATTATAAAGGAGGGGAACGGGAATAAAAGTGTGCAAGAGAATGAAAGAAAGAAAGGAGAGGATACCGAATCCGCGTATCCTCGTACAAGAGATGCAAGTAAGCGACTAAGCTGGCATATATCCACTGCACTGTGAACCTCAAGCTAAGTACCAGTAAGAGAAGTATACCCTGAAGGGATAATTCCCGCTACAACTGGCACTGCAAGTGTTGCCAGTGCAATTTCGCACACTGGCCGGGTGCCGACCCTATGGGCGAGGAACGGCCTCCGAGTCTCGCGTGAGCAGACAGTTTTACCCTAGTTATAGGACATGAGAGTATCCCTAGTTAGGCTCCTCTCTTCCTCCCCCTGTACTTTAGTTTCACACGGTTTATGCCAAGGAATTGCGGGGCTGCACTGCCCCCTGATGTGGACTTCAACGTCCGTTATTACCCTAGAGGGGTATCTCCCCCCAGGGAGGTTCTCTACATTTCGCGAGTGCAAACTTTGAGAGTGAAGTCAACTAACAGCCAGCTTCCGTTCAATCAGCCTTAGTTGACCCGGGCACCCATCGCGAGCTTATAAAAACTCGAGATTTGCCCTACTGTTGAATCAACGAGCTGATGCGGATCACCCACATAAGGGGCAGCCGAGTGAGAGGTTTCGCGTTGTCTGTCAAAACTTCTGTGTCATTCCGACGACAGCAAATCAGAGCCAACAGCGGACTATATCGTCCTGAAATTCAGTTCGAGGCCTGTTAGTTGCAAGTCCAACCGCTCGCCGAGTGTTCTATTTCAGTTAAATGTAATGAGCTCCAAGTCAAATACGAGTGCCGAATTTCTCGGGATTAGGCCAGGAAACCCACGTTCACCTACTCTGCACGTCAATCAGAGTCCGAAGTAGGGTAGGAAAACGAGGGGCGCGCCGTAGGCCATGTCTGGCGGTATGACAATTTTTGCGCGTTCACCAATGCTCAGTTGAGAGACACCTGCATCAAGGCCTGGAATCACCTGCTCACCACCCAATTTGAACTTGAAGGGTTTCCCGCGATCCCTCGACGAATCGAACATTTCACCACTCGGAAGCTACGCTCGAGCCGATTATGATCTAACCACTCGCCATTATCACTTCCAATGCGTGGTGGGCGTCGTGCGATGACATCTGGGGCAATGCTGCTTGAAAATTTGAAATTAAAAGAGGAGAATTCTCGGTTGAAAAGCAAGCAACAGGCGTCGAGAACAGAAGGTGGCTTGCCATTGCGTGGCGGACGACAGGACACTTTCAAATTGCATGCAAAATAGGGCCTCATCAATTACTGTGCAGATCAGCGGCTTTCCGCAGGTTACTCAGGAAACATATCCTCTAGAGCTAGAGAGAGCCTGTGCTCCTGTGCTCACAGCCGACGTTTTGGGAGCCCCATGGGGCCGATACCACCACGCCCCCGTCCATTCTGCTGCGAAGAAAGCCAACCTTACTGGGGCCAGGTTTGTGCACGGCGAGTTGGTGGTCCCACCGGCAGGTGGAGCCCTGGCGTCCCGAGCGGCGTCCCGGGGCGCGCCCCAAAACCGCCTAGGCGTGTCCCGCTGACTCGGGTCCCCCGGTCGTCCGGTGGCGTGGGGGCGTGGGAGTTTCTCGGCGCGGCGGGGTGCGGCGGTGCAGTTGAGGCCACGGGTACACTTGAGTCCGGTCGGTCCCCGGATCCCCTCGCCGGCCCACGACAATGTCCGGCTCCGCTCAGCAGTTTGCGATGAGCGGAGGAGGTCGTCTCTAGGTGGGGTCGAGATCATAGTAAGATGAACTTAGTCCGGGGCAGAGGCGACGCAGCCCCCCCTCGCGCTCATTCTAATCACAAGCTCAATTTCGAGCAAACCGCGCGACGACTTATCGCAACAAATATTGCGGATGCCCTTCGATGCGCCACAGACATCCGTGAACGAATTGTGAGTAACATGGTTATCGCCTTTTAAAACATATTATTTTTTCATAGGAAATCGTCCACACATCTGAATACGCCAACTTCTTGCGCTACCTGTTTCCTGCTTTCCGAAACGTCCTCTTGCACAGCTCCTCTGCTACGTCGGCACGTGCCGATGAAACAGGAACGCGGTTTCGCCACGTCATCCTCGAAATTTTGAATAGGCTGCCAAACAATGAGGTGCTGAGACCTTACGCACCAGAATTATTGCGGGTGGCTACAGAAACATTGTCGCGTGATAGTGAAGAAAATGCACTTACGTGCCTACGTATAATTTTTGATCTTCACAAGAACTTTCGCCCTGCTCTTGAAGGCGAAGTCCAATCTTTCCTTGACCTCGTGCAACGAATTTATCGGCTTCTACCAACATCGATAAATAAGGCATTCGCTTTTTCACTGCAACCAGCTCACCTTTCAAAACCGAAAAGTACTTCACGACGTATCCAAATCGCCTACTCATGTACTCATCCAAGCCCTTTAGGTATAACTTCCGAAGTCATTTCAATTTCAAATCAACTGCCCGGAACATCAGTGCTGCATGGAAAAAACCCTGTCATGGCCTGTGATGCCTATTTGAATCCCACGTTGCGCATTCCTAGTTCGAAGCTCGCCTCTTCACCGGGACTTATGCCGGAGGGGATCGTATCAACAGGTTCAGCACGCACATCCACAATACAGTCTGTACTTCAAGGTTTGGACTCTTTCAAGGTATTGACAGAATGTCCATTGATTGTGATGTTGCTGTTTCAACTTTACCCGAAGTACATTCAAGACAATATTCCACTACTGACACCTTTGATGATGGGCGGTCTTGCCCTGCGCGCACCCTTGGCTGCTTATAAATTACAGCGCGAGCGATACCGAGAATTTGTCGCATGTCAAGTCAAGACTTTGTCATTTTTGACTTATCTGCTGCGTGGATTTTCAGAATTGATGAAACCACACGAAGAAGCAATCTCCAAGGCCGTGATCGCGCTGATGATTGCATGTCCCGGAGACGCAGTTGCAACTCGAAAGGAATTGCTTGTGGCAACTCGACACATACTCGCTACTGAATTTCGTCGAGGGTTCTACCGTCACGTTGACACTCTTCTCGATGAAAAGGTGCTCATCGGGCTTGGTCGGCCCAGTCGTGATGCCCTACGCCCCCTTGCATTTTCAACACTTGCAGACTTAGTTCATCATGTTCGTGCAGAACTAAACCTTTCCCAACTGTCTCGCGTGGTGTTGCTATTCTCGAGAAATTTGCATGACCCGCGACTCCCCTTAAATGTGCAGACGACATCTGTTCGATTACTACTCAATCTAGTTGATTTTGTTTTTCACAACAGAGATGCAGATATTAGCAAAGGGCAACGCCTGCTCGTCCATATTCTTCAAACATTGGTGTCTAAATTTGACACTTTGCGCTTTCTCATTCATAAGATCGGTTGCGACAATAGCTCGCTGGATACCTGTTGCGATTCAAATTGTCGGCCTGGTCGTCATAAAACAGTGGAGGGCTCCACAGATAAGCCTGGATCAAGGCACCAAAATCTTTATCTTGGTTGCAGTAGCGTCGTCCTACCTGCAAAACTAGAATCTATGGCTGATGTGAAACCACTCATCCAGATGTTGATTCGCGGCCTGAAGACTGTGATGTGGTGCATATCCCATTATCAGCAAAGTCAGAGATCTGGCGAAGTGCCAAAAAAAATCAACATAACGCCTGAGGATAGACAACCCCGAAGTGTGGCAATAGAAAGTCGCCCTCGCCCGACAGCACGAAAGCAGCCACATGTGCTCTCCCAAAATGAAGCTGAGTACATCAGTCTGTTTTTCTACTGGGGGTTGTTATGTTGTCGCGCGATCTCAAGTAGTTGCCAACTGCAGGAATTCGAGTTGAAGGAGGTCCTAGATAATTTTGCCGGCGCCTTCACCGTTCTTGATAGCTTCAATTTTCGGTCGACAGTGGGTCAACACATTCCCATGCTCTTTGATGCCATGCTTGGATCATCAGCACTCCTGGCTATCGCACAGACGCTCCTTGCCAATTCAAATGTATCTGCTACATTCGCTGACATTCTTGTCGGTTTCTTAGTGAGGAAACTCAGCAATCTCTCTAGTTTTCAATTTCCGCATGAGAATCCTTCGCCTCGACTAGTGCCCTCCAAAATCTCCGATAACGGAACATATCCCACGTCAACCACCAAAATCGCTCCCTGTTTTGGAGCATCAACGCTCTTACGCCTGCTTCGGATCATCCTTGGCTCTGTGGCGCTCTTCCCTAAGAATGAAGTGGTGCTCCGTGGCCAATTACGTAAACTGATCATCGCATGTTTGCAGCATGCTGCTGCCACAAATAATCCCATTGCTTATTTTTTCCTTCTACGTTCAATCTTTAGATCTGTTTCCAGCTGCGTTTCTTCAAGAGGCGTGCACTCGGAGTTGGGTGATATTGCTCCATCCATTTTAAAAGTTCTATTTCAGCTACGTCTCCGTACTAAGGGAGCGTCTACGGCCCATTTCATTCTTACAGAACTTTGTATGACTGTGCCAATGTCTCTCGCTGCTCAAGTACCATTTATTCCACGCCTTCTACCTTTATTGGTAGAAGCCCTGCAGGCAATATCTGGCGACCTTCCGTCACTGGCACTTAGGACGCTCGAGTACTTTCTCGACCATTTGGGATCATCACGCACATGCTCCCTGCTGGCAGGGCAGCCTCGATTGCAGTATATGATGCTCATCGGTGTTTGTAGTCATCTCAAGCCGGCCCCATACACACTTGGTACCATCGCTCTTCGCATACTAGGCAAGCTTGGCGGGCGAAATCGACACTTCCTTGCATTGATTGGTGATTCACTGCCCGATTTGTCACAACGCCGCGAAGTTCATATCGAGACAAATGCCAGCTTAACGCATAATTCTAAGACGAATCATGTCAAACATAACCTTGCAATATTTTCACCAATTTCATCCCTGAGACTCTTGATGAAATGGCGCGCAGTCCCCTGCTCTACGCATTCAGTAAATATTCAAGATGCGTACTCGGTTGGTAGTTGGTTTGCACTAGATATTGATAATTACCTGACCGATGCATGCGAGCTTTTTAACTCGCTCGTCAGGCTGAATTTCCTGGAACATAATTCCGTGCAAAGCTCTTTCCAAAGTTATCCACCTCTTTTGCTTCGCTATCAAAAAATGTGCTTCCGTCTACTTGCGAGCGGTCTATGCTCCTTGTTTGACCTTCCAGCAGAAGCAAAAATACCCAAGTACGAGTGCAATAAGCCGCAGAGAAAACAACAAGTAGATTTCTACAACTGCAAAGTGATGGAGGCACGAGTGTGTGATTTTGCGAACATCCGACTGTGCCAACTGCTGTACTCAGTCGTCTGCGCGGCAGCTCACCGAATGCTAGAAGCAGAGGCGACTCCCTTGCTCCGAGCCTTCGCTTTTTTGTTTGCCATGCTCACTCACTATACCCCTACATCTTCCACCGAGTTTCTCTCGCGTAGAAATCAGGACTGCGAGGAGCAGCTAGGTAAGGTCAAACTCCAGCATGCACACGGCAAAAAGCACTTCCAAGCACCTGGAGATGGTAAATTGTCCATCCATTCGTTCACCTCAACTCTACTTGAAGCTATAACAGATAGTTGTTCTTTGGTTGCAAGTACCGCACTAGGATCCCTGAAGTTTCACCTAGGGTGCATTTATTCGCTTGAGCTGCGATCGTTACCAGCACCGAGATCGATTCTAATCACTGATCTCATCACAAGAATATGTCTGTCGCTATCTGAATGGGAAATTAAGTCTCGTAGAAGTGTTTGCCAAACATTATATGAACTACTTGCAACATTTGGTCATGCTTGGGCACGTCCAAATAAAGACGTACTAGCTGCCGCCCTTATAAGTGCTCTCGATGACGAAGCCGACATCACCCTTCTCACCCATGGTGGTATCATTCAAACTCTGCATGCGCTCTTACAAATTTCGCACAGCACGATGGATGAAACACGCCTGGTGAACGTGTTTGTACGTGAACTATCAAACAAAGCGGCTGCTGCCCGTCTAGGCGCTCAAAGTGGTCTTATTGAGCTGAACAGGCAAGCTAAATTGCCCGAGCTTTCATCGCAAATACTGAAGCCAATAGCTGCTAGTTCAGCGCATATCCTTGCTAAATGTCACCTGGGTTTGAGTGCCCCAATTGACTGTACCATAGGAGCCCTCGATGCCTTGAGTTTCATGTTATCTTTACACCCCCCAGCAATTTTACCAAATCCAGGACTGCATAGCAATTTACTGAACATACTCGAAAAAGAACGCCACTGTCTTCCAGCTCATTATGCTTTCTGGTCTCTACAGCCAAACTGTTACCTCGGGTGGATGTCGAAGTCGGCTACGTTTTCTTTCGTGCTAAATCATTCCATACTGTGCCTCGGGAAATCATCAGCCTGTAGCCGGACCGATTATCTGCGTGCAATGGCCCTGAGGGCTCTGCATGCCTCAATTCGAGCTGCCAAGTCGGTTGCGATGACTGCAGTGAGTAAAGTGCCCAGTGAACACGCACGTGCCAAATTCAACGAAGTGCTATTAAGCTCTCTACCGTTAAACCATTTGCGCAAAACTTTGGATTTGGCACTAGAGTCAGCTAGAATTGACGATGCCTATATCTTGAATCTCACGTCCACCTCCTTGCTTTGTGAAGTCCTAGCACTGAGACAGCTTCCTCTAATGAACGCTTGTAGTGCATACGTGCGCCAATCGCTTGATGCCGTGAATCAAGGTAGTGCCACTCTACAGTTCTTGAGCAGCTTCGAACGAATGATCTCGCTACCAGTACTTGACGAAATTCAGTCCCTTGAAATTGCTCGGTGTCTATTGAATCACCTTCAAGAGTTTTGTAACCCGGACGGGCTCAAGGGAATGCGCTCCTGGATAGCCAACCCACCCTTGGAGCTCGCAGCAAAACTGCTGCACCTTATTTCAAGACTCCTTACTTGCGGTCACGAGAGCACTGAATGCGTATCAACTTTCCTCAAGTCAGTCGTTTGCACCGTGCTTCAGCTAGAGGCAGTCTTATCGAAGTATTTTGATCAAGACGTTCAGGGAATCAAAACTCCAGTTAACACAATGCACCTATTATCTCCTCTCTCTGCTGCCAACTTCGGCCTAATCAGGCTTGGACCATCACCCTTCAGATTTGCTTTGGCTCAATTCCTATCGTGTCACGCAACGGCGGCAACTCATTATTTCTTCAACCTTACCAACATAGTCAATCCCGAACACATTTCTCTATTGAGCTTTGTTGTCTCTGTCCGAGAAGCAGCTGAACTTCGCATGCGCGTGATGAGCTCTGATGGGATTGAACTTCTGTTGAATGCAGCATTCCGAAGACCTATCAGTTCCATCACGCAAAGGTCTCGTGTACACGAGCGCATGAAACACTCACATCCTGCAATTCTGTTTACTTGGCAAGACAAACATCAGCTGATACCTGACCTGGAAGCATTAAATTCTCGACCTGCAGCAAAGCTAGCTAATCGGAGCTCGTTCACAGATGGTTCTTCCTTACCGAGGCTTAGTTTTCAGGAAAGAGTTGAAAAGAAGGATCAACCCGTGGGCCTCACTTCAGTGCACGTTCGGCCAGTAGATTCTTCAGTTTCAGTTAGAGAAAGCTCCGTGGAGGTAGATCAGCGCTTGCCCGCAAGTATTCTTAACGCTGATACAGCTCACGATCAGATGGCCAAGTCAAAGTCAAAAGAAGCGCAGTTCTATGGGCTGAAGCTTATTATGGCTTTGTATCATCTAGATATCCACCTCTTCAGCCGCCATAAGCTTGCAGGACATTGTATTATCATGCTCTGGCGTGCACACATGCTGAGAGCGGATGAGCGCGCCACCAATTCAGAACTAACTTCTCAAATGCAAGACGAACTAATCTTACGCTGTCACAAAGAAACTTTTTTGATGATTCAGGGCATGATAGGCTACTGCCGCTCATATCAAGAGGATGTACATGTGTTATTCGACATGCTTTCTGTCTTCATGATGCAAAGCCCAGTGGACTTCACCTTCTTGAAAGATTTCTATCGTGAGGAGGTAGCCGTGATCTGGGAACCTCGCAACAAACAAAAATTAATGCTATTGTTTCTGCGTGCTCTTGTTGATTATCACGTTGCGATGGACTTGAAAGTCGTAGCCTTACGTCTGGTTGTTACACCCATGCTTATTACAACATTTACAGGTGCCCGGAAGCTTGACACCCCGCAGACTATAATGGAAGCGGGACTGGAAAGCACGCGTGTCGTGGATTCAGATATGTTGGCACTATTTATGCGTTCTGCGCTTGACACTGCTAATCGACAAACACGACATTACAGTGAAGCTCTTCGTGTGGAGCTGTTAAAGTTGACCACCGTTTTGATTGAACACCTTGGACAAGAGCTCGTCGAACATCGCAAGGACTTAATCAAATTCGCTTGGAATCATCTCAAGTCTGACGACTCGCTTTCGAAGCAATGGGCCTACGTCAACGTTTGTCGGTTTGTTGCAACATACGAAACACCCCCAAAGATCATATTACAGGTATATCCCTGGGTAAGTCTATGAACTCATAATCATATGTCAATCGCGTAGGTCTACGTTGCACTTTTGCGAACATTCCAGCCCGAGGCACGTGAACTAATCAAGGTTGCTCTAGACATCCTTATACCTGCCTTACCAAAACGCTTGCCGATGGCCGACTTCATCAAAGCCATCAAATGGACCAAAAAGATAATGTACGAAGAAGGACACGCGCTCGCTCAACTGGTCCACATGTGGCAGCTAGTGGTACGCCACCCAACATTATTCTATCCATATCGCTCGCAGTTCATGCCGCAGATGGTGAATTCGTTGAATCGTTTAGGACTACCCCCAAACTGTCCCGTCGAAAACAGGCAACTTGCAGTCGCACTTGCTGATCTAATATTGAACTGGGAGTCTCAGC
>Ga0099799_10181_pt1 | contig 19327 bp, 25 predicted proteins | sample Uncmet6_SortLC_1_FD_89033 | JGI IMG/M metagenome (GOLD analysis project Ga0099799, IMG submission 89033) | Marine eukaryotic communities from CALCOFI LINE 67, Pacific Ocean - CN11_C50_N6_SortLC_1 | ecosystem: Environmental > Aquatic > Marine > Oceanic | place: Pacific Ocean: Monterey Bay...
AAAATAGAGGTTATAGAAAATACTGCATGAACAGACCGGATAAAATTTATAATAAATTATCTAAATCAGAAAAAGAAATAGGTGGGATCCCAAATTCATCGTATTTTTTAGGCACTATGGTATTAAGTGGTGTTTTTTTTAATTTTTTTATCTCATTCAAAGTTTTAAGTGAATTATCTGAAGGGTAATGCACTTGTTTATATTTTTCAATATTAAAGTTTTCAAACATTATCTAGGTTCAAATTCAGCTAAATCAAAACCATCCAATGTGTCTTCATTAGACTCAAAACTAATTGGAGGTAAATTATTTTTTCTTTGTTGAATCAATTGAGACTGCTCAGTGTTAGCTTGACTTATTCTTTTGTTTTTGGCTTTTTCTCTTTCTCCTTCTCTTTTATCAATTGCCTGCTCTTCTCTACCTTTTAATTGCATATTAAAATCAAACTCAACCTGCATAAGTTCACGCTTTAACATTGCTTCGTTTTTTAATTTCTCTATATCAAATGCCACTTCAGCTTGCTTTGCCTGCATCTGCACTTGACCTTCCATTTGAATCCTTCTCATTTCTTGCTCCGCCTGCATTTGCTGTACTTGCATTTTTGTTTGAGCGTCCATTTGTTTTTGAGTCATAGCAAATTGCTGATCCTTTTCTTGCTTCTTTTGTCTTTTTACTTTTAATAATTGATTAGCTAATTTTATATTTTTTAACTCCCTTATGTCAATCGCATCTTCTAAGTTTATATCATTTTTAGATAAAGCCATTTGGATGTTTTGTTCTAGTTGAGCTTTTTCTTCTTCATCTGGAGCTACCTCTATAAATATTCCAAAATCATATATATATAAATCATTTATTTGCTCAAGTATTCCTACATTGTATTTACCTATTTGCATTTTAAATTCTTCCTTGAATTCTGCATATTGCAAAATATCTGCAACCCTAATTGATAACGCTTCTGCAAGCGTCTGTGTTATGTACAAACTACCTTGAAGTATATGTCTAGTGGCTGTATTGGAATTTAAAGCGGCTAATTTTTGCACGCCAACTAAAGCATAAGGATCGGGCTTAGTTCCATCTCTAGCTTCATTCAAACCAGTTACGCCTCTTAGCATATCCATATAGTGATTGTAAGTTCCAACCAGGCTATTTATTTTCCCTTGACCACTGCTTGATGTTAGTTGTTGTATAGGCACCCTGGCATTATTAAACTCTCCATCCTGCGTGTAACTTCTACCAATTACAGAACCTGTTTGAAAGTATAGCCTTAAAGCATCTTGTGGATTGTACGCGTTACCTGTGCCAAGATCAACTTCATTTAATCCATCTGCATCAATAAACACTCCGTCAGGTACAGTTCTAGCAATTACCTGTTGAAGCTTTAAGTGCGTCATTTGTATTAAATCTGCAAACGTAATCATACGTCTTACTAATGATTCAATAACACCTTTATACATTCTTGGTGCGCAAGCAACATAATTAGGCATAGCGTGCTGTGAAGCTGACTGAGGTCTAACCATGTTTTCCATTTTCTTCCACTGTAGGACAATGTTTGTTCCCATTACCATTACCCCTTCGTACCACACGTCAATTTTCTTTTCGACTTTTTCGAAGTTACCTTCCTCCATCATTTCATCGGGTGGATTAAACTGATCGTCTTTTTCAATTACTCTAGCTCCGCCGCCATCTAATTTTTTCTTTTTATATACTATTGAGTTTGTAGTCTTGTAGTTAAAATAAAGCAATGTAGCCGTGTCTCTATAAAACATACTGTTTTCATAAAACTGAGCAACATTGTAGTAGTCATACCATGCTTGGCTATATTTAGCAATCTCTTCTAATTCTTCATTAGTTATAGTGGGATCTATTTTAGGTAGCTCTGTCATCGGCACCGTTTTTATTTCACCCCAATAAAAACAATCTTTAAAATAAGGGTCTTCAGTGTAGCTGTAAACCACATTAGCAGGATCTACATAATCTATTTTTACACCCTCTCCTGGTAAAAAATATTGTTTTGTAATTCCTATGCCCAATACGGTCATGTCATAATCCACCCTTCTCCTAATGTGTGAATAATGATTTTCTTCAAACATTGTATTAATAGCCTCTTCTTCTGCTATTTCAATACCGGGTTTATAATTAAGCTGCATATATAAAGCTAGCTCTTCATCATTATTAGGAAGTTCATCAGGATCCGTGGCAAAAGGGTTTACGCCAAAGCCTTTTTGAATTTGAGAAAGTATAGGTTTAGCAACCATATCAGCCTCTATCATGTCTTGAAACGAAGATCTTTTTTCGGCTGACAAAGCATCTTGAGCATATGCTTGAACTTTAAATAGTCTATCTGACATACCATTAACTACTATGTCTACAAACTTTGGGATAATAGGCACAGGAGTCCAGTCTAAATTTAAGTAACTTAAATCTCCATCAATTGCTAATTCATTTTTATACTTCTGAACAGATTGCTCGCCCCTTGCATAAAGTCTTAATCTGTGGTAGTCTCTCCATTGAGAATAAAACCTACAAGTACTACTGTCTTTACGAAACCATTCGTATTGAATTGCTTGTCCAATTTGCAATCCATATTCTACTGTATCTTTTTCACTATCAGAAACAAATAAATCCGGAAACCCTATTGGATTTATATCAATTTTAACATCTACCATTAATTACGTATTTCGCTATATAATCCTTTATTATTATACCTTGCAAAGTTAATCTTTATTTTTGACTCTTTTTTTTGTGGTGTATATAGGTGTTTTTGATTAGCCATAATAGCCAAACCTGAACTAATCGTTGCATCAAACTTGGTTCTGTTATTAATATTAAACCTAGCCCAGTCCTCTAATGTTCTATTAAAATACATAGACCCCATGTCTAATTTATCTCTATAAGCTCCATCCATATCAACACCTACGTGTTTTTCTATATAACTTTCAATTGCACTTGCATGCGCCTGTTTTACTTCTTCAGATGAATTTGGGATCCCACCTATTTCTTTTTCTGATTTAGATAATTTATTATAAATTTTATCCGGTCTGTTCATGCAGTATTTTCTATAACCTCTATTTTTAAAATGATACAACAATCTAGGTTTGTTATTTTCAATTAATATAGGCATTCCGTAAAAAACACAAGCCATTAAAACATCTTCAAAAAACAACTCAGCAGTTTGTGGCCTGGCAACATACTCTAAAAAAAATTCATTACTCGGAGCGTTATCCATATTAAACTTTGTTAAACCATGGAGTGCACCATTAGATCCGCCTCCACCAACAGTCCCTGATATATCATAAGAGTCACATCCAAAACTACCTAAATGTTCGTTTCCAGGCAAATATTTACCATTTTGATTTACCCTACAATTTTGTAAATTTTTTTCTGGCAACCATGAAATTAAGAATCTACCCTTATTGTCTGGCGACCAAATCACTTTAGAATCTTTGATGCCATCTTTCCAACTGAACCTGCCTCTTGTTAAATAATGTTCTTTAATTAAAGAATCATTGTAGTCAATCTGTTGATATATTTTAGTTAAATTAAATAATGACTGTTTGCTTTCATCCCTAAAAGCATGGGAGTCTGTTCTAGGAAACTGTCTGTAAAATTCATTTAAAACGTCAGCATCTTTCTTTAAAGAATCTACTTCATTCTCCCAGTAATTTATTGCACCTTGATATATCATCTCTCCGTCAGATCCCTCCACACCTGTAGTGGGTGTGTGAAAAACAGGCATGCCATACTTATCTATATAGCCTTCAAAATTCCACTCCATAGGTATAAATAAATTATATAACCCACTTTTAGTTTGGCCGTTTTGATTTCTATTTTTTACATCAGAATCGTAAAATAACTTTTTAAAATTTTCACCCCCTTTATCTAAAGCATTTGAGGTAGAACCCATCATACATTTTCCAATTACCCTGCTACCTAACCTTAAACAAGTCTTTGTTACATTCCAGTTGTTAATAATATTGTCCGGCTTTAACCATTTTCCAGATTCATCATGAATAAGTAATTTTAGTTTTTCTCCATCATAACTGTTTTCTGCAGTGTTTTTCCAGTCTATTGTTGTATCTAAACCTTCAAGTTCCTCATCTTCTGTTTCAAACATATTCTTTTTTGTTATCTTAGAAGCTGGGATTCTATAAGCCAATTCTGTCTTTGGCCTATCCATACCATCTTGTATGGGTTTAAAAAAGAAAGGATAATTATTGGAAATAGGAACTACTTTGTCGGTAAACATTTTTTTAGCATCGGAACCAGTTTTAGATAGTATGCCGACTCTAGCATCTTTACTTATAGTAGCTGTATTTACTGCTTCACAAGACCCCATAAAAGAAAATCCTGAACGTCTTATTTTTAAATAACACATTCCAAAACTTCTTTTATCTGACTTACAAGCTTCCCAGTATATATAAAATATTCTATTAGCCTCTCTAAATTCTGGCTTTCCTATATCTATTTTTGTCCATTGCAGGTACATATAATGAGTTCCTGTAATATATGTAGGAGATCCGTTGTTATAGAACCAAAATCCTTCGTCTCTTCTATCAAATTCACACTCTATGTAACTAACCCATTCATTTTTAAATTGACTTGTCATGTCATGCCATTGAAATATAGAGTTAATCCTTGACAAAGGTTTTGGATATTCAAAAGGCAACCAGTGTTGATCGCTTATTTTTTTTGAGTTTTTATGTATTAATTTAGGGGGTTTGGGGAGACCAATTAACAGACCATTTATATTATAGATTTCACCTATAGTTCCATCTTTACTAATTACAACTAAATCGTGCTTTGGATTATACCCGTATTGCCAAGATTTATTTTGATTCATCTTAAGCATAGACTGCTTAGATATATGATTCTTAACTACTGTGTAAAGTTTATTTTGATTTTCTCTCTGCAAACCCCTGTCTTGATTTTTCCTCTTCTTTTTCTACTCCGTTTAATAAATCTTTTTCTAATTCAATTCTGGTTAATATTTCAAACGCATCGAATATAGCTAGTTTTTTTGTAGCTGCAGCATTTTTTAATCTATCAGCTGCTATCTCATCGTCTTTGTCATATTTAATTATATCTTCTTTAGCAACCTTAATTAACTGAGCTACAGCCTCTCTGCCTGCGCTTATTATATCTAATTTTAAATCTTTAGATGATTTCATAATACCATGGTTATATTATTCCAAAACATTCTGTAAAGTTTTTCTCCATTTATATAAAATGGATATTCGCATTCTGGCTCAAAAACCACCTCATCATTTTCTTTAACACCAAGTTTTGTTAATATAGGGTTAGTATACTTGACAATACCCACCAATGGTTCTTCTTCCACAGGCTTCATGATTATTGATTCACGAACTGAAACTGGTTTTATAAAACAATATTTTGAGTGAGTTTTCCACACCTCATTCTTGCAATACATATAAAACTGATCATAGTCAATAAAAAACAAATCTTCTTTAAAAAAACTTCTACCGCTTTTTTCTCTACCTTTCATGTCATAATATATTTTAAACACATTATGATGAACTAGTAAAATATCCCCCTTGGATATTTCTCCTTTATAATTTATTGGAGGACTAACTACTTCTGCAAATCTATTTGTAGCGGTGTAATCTTCTTGAGACACACTAGTGTAAAAATCAATTCCACCTATTTTTTTTATATTATCATACCTTCTCCCCTTCAAAGGTTTTACGATAAAATAGTGTGGGGATTTCATTAAAAATTAATATTATATTCTATAGATATAGGCATGTTAGAATTAAACTCCTTCCATAACAATACTTCGTTTTGCCTTTCTATCCATATTTTTATTGAATCATTTCTGCTTTCGTGTTGAATTAAATGAATAGTATACGAGCCGCCTAAAATTGATTGACCTACAAGATAGTGCATAGCGCTAGACTTATAGTCCGAGCCTATTGAAATCTTCCTAATATCCATTTAGACTAGAAGTTTGAACCGACAGTTAACACTCTATAGTATACATTTACATACAATACTCCTGTACCCTGTGTAGGATTACTTCCGCCAACGCCAGTGTGTAAAGTTAACGCAGTGTTTGGTGGATAAACTTCATTTGAATTAGGAATCTCAGGCTTAAAAGTTGCGTCTACAGCTGAGTTTATAGTGGTCGAGGAATTTGAAATTGACCCTATCGATGCAGTATCTATTTTAATTAACAAAGATGGTGTAAAATCATAAGGGGTAGCTCCCGCATCCAGGTAGCACATTATGCTTATTATATCAAGAACTTTTCCTGCTCCTGGTGCTGCAACCAAGGTTGCTGGCGTAGTAGCTAATGTTAATAAGGTTGCACTACTTACAGAAACATTTGCTATTACAGGAGAATCCGCCGCTAAGCCTAAAAAACTTTGAACTTGTGAAAGGGTTACGGTTTTAGTTGCTAATGAATTATTTGCATCTGTTATAATTAAATAATCGCTTCCATCTAAATTACTAATTGTAGGGTATGCTGTAATATTACTTATTTTCGCCATCTTCTGGTTTGTCTTTTATTTCACCCGTTTGTAAATTAATGACTACGTTGTCTCCGTATTCTTTAATCAACTCGCCTTCAAAAGTTTTAAACTCAGCTCTTAAAGTTTCAATACCAGCTACTACCTGGAATTTTCTTACCTCTAGCTCAGCAACTTGTTGATGCATTGTGGTGAATTGTTGGTTTAATTCTTGAAGTTTGCTTAAATGCTCTTCACTTACTTTTTTTACTTGTTCACTCATTTTATTTAATTTTAATATTTATGTTTTTCAAATTTATATAATATTATTTACTTTAACAAATCTAGTTCAGCTTTTAATTCCTGTATAGCTTTTACAAGCACTGGAATTAGCCTACCGTAACTAGCTTCTAATTTATCAGGATTAGCATCGTAAACTAATCTTAAGAAATCATTATCTACTTCTTGAAGATCTTGCGCTATAAAACCTATGTCTTTTACTCCTGCGCTAGCTGGTTTTACAAGCTCTGTTATTCTTTCTTCTTCTTTTACTTTATCTTCATCTTCTGTTATAACATGTTTTTTTACTTCTATATCTCTAGGATCCCAAACGAATTTTTTAGGTTTTAAAGACATTATTGTTTGTAGACCTTCATCTAATTCTACTATATCTTTTTTATCTCTTTTATCAGATAATGCAGATATTGAACTTTGCGCACATCTTAAAATGCTTACACTCGCATTACCTAATACTATTTCATTGCTAACAGCGGTTCCAGATATTTGAGCGCCATTACCTAAACAAGTATTGTTGCTACCACCAGAAGCAGCGTTATTAGCTGGCCCAGTAAGATAACCTATAAATGTATTATTATCTCCACTGGTGTGTTCAAGACCCGCTGAAGTTCCCACCATTGTGTTGTATTGTTGTAAAGTTCCATCAAGATCATTACTACTATTTACCCCAATACAAACATTACTACCACCGTATACATGTCCACCTGAAGCTCTCCATCCAAGGTGAATATTAAACTTAGAATCTAAATCCACAGTGTTTTCACTTCCAACTTCTCTTCCTATATAAACACCGTATTTTAATAGACCATTACCTGTTGCTCCTTTACCAAAAGCTTTAGAACCTATTATAACTGTAGAACTCTGAGCTATATCTAATCCACCAGAACCATCATCCCACATATCATAACCTATCCATACATTTTCTTGGCAATTGTTACCTTTAATAGCCTCACCAGTTCTTCCTGCTCCAATAATTACATTTTCTCTATTAAATGTAGCTGTGTCTGTTAAACCTTGTTGTATAAACTTACTTGCTATTACTATATTATCAGCAAATCTATTAGCTACTGTCGTAAAATCAAACGGTACATCAGAACCAGGGCCAGCGCCACAAAGTTCTAGTGCTAAAAAATCTCTACAATCATCCGAGTTTTTAGCTAACCAGGGATCCATATTACCTATTGGGTAACCCGTCATCCAAACTGCACCTTTAGTAAAAAAACCTCTATCTGTAGGCCACTGAATAGTTGATCTATAACCTTTAATAATTGGATTTCCAGGGAAGCCACCTGTAGGGCCAGAATCAGCAACCCACTGCCCTCCTATCTTATCTGAAGATTCCCATCTAGTGTTCCATCCGGCTGCAGGTGTTCCAGATGTTTCTACTGATCCAGCGTCATAAGCAACTGTGTCTATAACGTCCTGCATTGTGTATGACTCTCTGTTTGCATTAGCTCTAGCTGATCCTCTTTCAAGTGTACTTACTGTAGATGATAAAGTGTGAAATTGTTGTCCTGTAGGTATTATTGCCATAGATGTATTATTTACTTATTTTCTAATTCTGTTACTTTAGCTGATAAGTCCTGTATCGCTTTTACTAATACCGGTATAAGTTTACCGTAACTAGCCTCTAATCTTTCTGGATTTGAATCATATACTAGGTTTAAAAATTCATCATCCACTGTTTGTAGTTCTTGAGCAATAAATCCTATATCTTTTTTACCTTTGTTTGCGCTAACAACCTCAATTTCCACTTTTTCTCCTTCATCGTTTCTTTTTACTATTTTTTCTGGTCTATTATCCCAAATGAATTTTTTAGGTTTTAATGAATCTATAAAGTCAAGACCATATGGCAAATCTTCAACACTTGTTTTATCTCTCTCATCTGACAGTGCTGTTATTGTAGTTTGTTGACATCTTAAAACTGCTACGGAAGAGTTACCTAACGTAAACTCATTGTCTGGGCTAGCTGCAGAAGCCTGCGCTTGGTTACCGATTAAAGTATTGTTGTTTCCAAAATGAAGGCTACTACCCGCGTTATTACCTACTGCTGTATTTCCACTTCCTATTCCTGTTTGATACTGATTTAAGTTTCCAAGGGTGTTTCTACCTATTCCTACGTTATCATTACATCCAGCATCTATATCTTTACCGGCTTGAGCCCCTATAAATACATTGTCATTATTAGCCGCACCTCCATCAAACCCTGAAGTTTCCATAGCTTCATATCCAATTGCTATATTGTAACTACCGTCGTAATGATCTGGCATATTATCAAACCCTATTGAAATATTATATTTTCCGTTGGAAAACGACATATTTCCACTACCCATAGCTATGTTTCTTTGAGCATTTGTTGATATTCCGGCAAGTACTCCCCAGCCAAAACCAAGGTTTATACGGTCGTTGACTGAAACACTTGAGCCAATTATAAGAGTATTGTACGAGTTTATTGTGGAAGGAACTTCAGCTATTGTACCGGATATAGCGGTATCTTTTACATCTTGCATTGTGTATGATTCTCTGTTTGCATTTGCAAAAGCAGAACCTCTTTCAAGTGTGCTTACCGTAGATGAAAGAGTATGAAATTGTTGTCCTGTAGGTATTATCGCCATAGTATATTATTTATCTTGTTTTTTATCTAATTCAGCTGATAAGTCCTGTATAGCTTTTACAAGCACTGGAATTAGCCTACCGTAACTAGCTTCTAATTTATCAGGATTAACATCATATACTAATTGAAGAAAATCATCGTCTACTGTTTGAAGTTCTTGAGCAATAAAACCAACGTCTTTATTTCCTTTTTTTGAACTTACTACTTCATTATATTCAATCACTTCTTCTACGACAACATTGCCTTCCTTATCAACTTGTTTTGGAATACATGTTTTAATTGTTTGCTCAGGTCTATTGTTCCATACAAATTTTCTAGGTTTTAGCGCCATTATTGTTTCTAGTCCTTTGTCTAAATCAACTATATCTGTTTTATCTCTTTCGTCAGATAAAGAAGTTATAGAAGTAACTTGACATCTAAGAGTTGCTATACTTGAGTTTCCTAAAGTAATTTCATTTGAAACAGCCGCGCCGCTCGCATTAGCAAAGTTCCCTATTACCACATTGTTGTCTCCTGACAAAGAATTAAATGCTGAGCTCCACCCAACAGCTATATTTTCGTTACCTGTAATACCGTATCCGGCTTGATGTCCCATAGCAACATTTTTTTCTCCACTTTGAAGTTGATTTAAAGATGTATTTCCTACGGCAACATTTGAGTTTGCAGCTATTAAGTTATATAAAGATGTATTTCCTATTCCTATGTTGTTGTTAGTACCACTACAACTATATAAAGCTAACTTTCCTATTCCTATGTTGACGAATCCAGTAGTACAATTTTTTCCTGCTTCACTTCCCACAAATACGTTACCATAACCTGTTGTAATATCTTCCCCTGCTTTATACCCTATTCCAGTATTTTCACCACCTAAAGAAGATCTGCTCATAAACCTTAACGCAAAATTACCAACAGCCACACATTTTTCAATATTATTGGAACCTGAATTCATAGCAAACATACCAACAGCAGTGTTATTAGCACTATTACCTGTTATATTTGGAAATGCTGAAGCCCCAATAATTGTATTGTAGTTAGTGCCTAATACTCCTATTCCTGCTTGATGTCCAAAGACCGTATTATATTGACCTCCGCTTCCTGTAGATGCAGCTTCAAATCCTATTCCTGTATTTTGTGTGCCGGCTTTTACACCTACATCTATAAATGAAGGGTTGGCGGTGTTTCCATTTGATTGTAATACTTGACCACTAGTTCCAAAGGGTAAATTAGTTAGAGTATCAGCGTCTGTAAATACAGGTAATGCATACTGCGCGCCGGATCCATCTATTGCCGATATTGACTCCTTAATGTCCTGCATTGTGTATGACTCTCTGCTTGCATTAGCGCGAGCTGATCCTCTCTCTGTAGTATCCACGGTAGATGATAAAGTGTGAAATTGTTGCGAATTTGGAATTATTGCCATTATTAATTTTTTAGACTATTAAATATTTACAAAGATACTAATATTTTCCCTGTCTATTTTTAGGTGAAGACTTGGTGCTGCCACCCTTACCCGCCCATAATTTTTTGCACGCCCAATATCTAGCTGTTAGTTTTGATTTAGCGGTCCCGCATTTATGTCTAGCCCTAAAGCTTTTTCTTGCCGCAGCAGAATAATTATGCCCATAACCTTTGGCTCCAAAGTGAATTAACTTCTCTCTGCCGCCTTCACAAGCTTTTACCATTTTCTTTTTACCTGGTCTTGTGGAGGGCCTAACTCTATTGCAAGGCATGTTTTTTTTGACTGCCATATTACGCGTTTCTTACTTTTGCAGCACTAGTATTAGACACAAACTGACGACCCCCTCCTTGTCTCTTTTTTTTCTTAGCTGTTGCTGCTAATTGTTTTTTACTTAATCTTCTCGCTTTTGCTAATGGTAAACACCTGTCTGGATTCTTTTTATTTTTAGATGTACCGCAAGGGCCCTTGATTTTACCATCCGTTCCGATGCGCACCCACTTTTGTTTAACCCATTTTTTTAATTCGCCCATCGTGTGCTTGTTTTTCCCACGGCAAACTTCTGTCGTGTGTATTAATTTTACTACTTGGTATTGTCTGTATTGGTGAAGTTATGCTTTCTCTATAGTGATAATTGTTATGATCAAAATGTAATAACCCCAGCTTAATTTGATCTATGTGCACTTGCTCATGCTTTACGGCCCTGCGTTTATTTGCAGGTGTTGCGTCTTTATTTATTTCAATAACACCATTAGGATTTATTTGACCTAAAACTTTTTTAGACATTTTCTTCTCCACAACAATTCTGTCTCCGTTAGAGAATTCTTTATTGTGTCCAAAAACCTCATAAATATTTTTTAAGTTAAATGCCATTACTTTTTCTTTCTCATTGCCATTTTAGGCTTCTTCTTAGCCATCACCATTCTAGGCGGCAAAGGGTCTCTCATTACACTTCTTCCACCCATACGCTTATTTCTATCTTCTACATCTTTACTTACTTTAGCCTCACCAGCTTTTCTGACTTTAGCTATAATAGCTTTTCCTTTAGCTTTTCCTTTTGTAGACATTTTAGGTTTTTTACCTTTCATCATTTTTTTTTGTACTGATTCAGGAAGTTTTTCAAAACCTGCGTTTAAAGACGGCTTACTTAATTTTGGTAGTTTTTTGCCCATCGCCATTTTGACTTTTTGTACAGCACTAAGCATAGTTTTTTTCATTTTCATGATTTTTGTTTTTACGATTATTTATTATTTTCCTTTTGCTTTCTTAGCATAGTTGGGATCCTTACAATATTTACTTGCAGCCATGTTTGCATATGCTGATGGGTATCTATCGAAAGTTCTTTTTGCCCAAGCTATTCCAGAGGGGCATATTTTGTTTCCTTTTGTTCTTCCTTTTTTTGCCATTATCCTTGACCTATGTTTAATTTTTTATACAATTTACTACTTTTTAATTTACTAGTTTTAGTCTTGGCATGTATGCCGGGTCTTTTTTTTCTTACCTTTTTGTACTCAATAGGATTTATTACTCTTCTAGCCATTATTTTTTAAATATACTCATTGCTTTTTCGCTCGACCTTCCTCCGAAATAAGCTAAAACCACGGCCATCATTACATTTTCAAATGTTGAATTCCAATTATCATGTATTGTAAATGGTATAGTTTCAACACTGTCTAATATTCCAGCAAATGAAAAAACAACTATACACCACACTAATACTAGCGGGCGTACATTTTTCGACATCCATGAATCTGACATAGAATCAGCTTTCCATCTTGAAGTAATAGCTTCTATTTCTTTATTTTGTTGTTCGAATATTAATTGCTGTAATTTAATTTTATCGTCAGCCGGAACGTCCGATTTAGTTATTTCAGCAATTGCTTCTTGTGGACTTGCAACACCTTGTAATATATTTCCTAATGTAGGATTAATTACAGATGCCGCTCCAAATAACAATTGACCAACTGTTGTGTTTTTAAAAGGTTTTTTAGAACTCATATTACTTTGTATTTAGTTTTATGATCTTCTTTATATGCTTTTAAACATCTATTCCTGTTTTCATCTTTGTCTACATATGACACGTGAATCCAGTTTGGGTTCATATCTGTTCCAAACTCCCATATTAATTGGTCAAAGTCTAAATTTTCTCGTATATACATAAACATTTCTGCATTAGACTTATACCCATATACATCATCCAAATCAATCGCTTGCCCTTTACAATGTTGGCTGGAACTTACTCCGCCAACAGCTTCATTCAAAGATGGTGACCTGAAAAACGAATTTACTTTTATCGGCCCACCAACCCAAGACCTTAAAGGCTCAAAGACCATTTCAGCAACAGTTGCCATTGATGCAATTTGAGTGGGGTTTGGTGTGTTATCTATCTTTTTTCTTTTAGCCGTATTAGAATGTATAGCTTCTGCATACGTTATATGATCACTAATTCTATTCATAAATTTAATTTTAATATTAAATAAAATATTGCAGGCACACTGGAATAAACAAAATCCAAAAACTCTGGATTACCCTTACCCATTCGCCAATCATAAATGATTTCTTTTGCTGCATACAAAGTTACGGAAAAAATAAATCCGTAAATAGAGAAAAAATAAACTAAAGGGAAAGCAGATATTCCGCCCCAAAAAAAATGAAGCAACTTATCATTGGGTATTTTATTCATCATAATCTAAAGTTTACACCTACAGAAGACTGATATATTTCAGAGTCCCAAAATCTTGTGTATTCACCTTCAATAAAAAAACCAACACTTTTAGACAGCTTCCAGCCAAGTGAAATTCCTGCCTGCCAGTCCTCCCATTGTTCTAATTCAGAATCTTGTATTAATCCGCCAAGCCCCCAATTATTTCGGTTTAAATAGCTAAACGACTCGTCTCCTTGAACATACTTGTGGTATGGCAATAAATAAGATCCGTATGCATGAAGCCAAAAATTTGATTTGTAATGGTACACGTCAAAACCGACTATTGGGCTAACCACACCAAAAACATCTAATTCACTCCATATCTCATTATTAAATCTGTTCATCAGGTCAGCAAATACTGTATCCCGAAATTCAAGATCTGTATGGGCTACTATTTCCCCTTCAGGATTTATCCAATACCAATCTGATATTTCATTTCCGTTTTGATCTTCTTGCGTGTAATATATATCATCGTATCCATATTCGAAACCTAAAGAGTACCAAGGATTCATAGGCCAACCATCTTCATTTGTTTCATTTAACCATATTTCAACTGGATTGTATCCGTAGGGACGCACATGAGTCCTGTAGATTGCGCCCGCAGATATAGATATTTTTTTGCCTATCGGAAGTTTTGCTCTTACCTCAGCTGATTTATAGTTAAAATCAACTTTTCCTTGCTTTCTACTTTCTAGCTTTACTACATGATAATCACCACTATGCTTAATAAAATATCTATGATTTTTATATTCCTCGTCTCTTGATCTTTCTTTTTCGTAGTGAAAGGTGTATTCTAAGCCACTTACAGGAGAGTTAGGCGCTGACAGTCCAATATTATTTTCCGTGCCATCGTAGTAGTGTTTCCCTTTAATCTCGTAGTCAAAACGTGCCAACTTGCGAATCCCAACACCATAGCGGTAATCAAAGTCATAATAATCTGTACCGTCAACAACTACAGGTGGCGCGTATAAATTACCATCTGGGTTTGTTCGTACAAAATAATCTTTAGGATTTTCTTTAGGATTGTCTACATTTCCAGCTACATAAACAGTGCTGTATTTAAAAATATCTTTATATGTCTTTTTAAAAAAATCCTTTGCTTTATATTTTTTTACAATTTTATCTTCTAACTTTTTATTTGTATCTATAACTTGTGATGATACATTAAGGGTTGAAAGTATAAGTATTAATGTTATTAATTGTTTCATATTTAAAATTTACTTTCTATAATTTCTTCTATTTTGTTTTCTATTGATTCAATTGAATTCTCAGGCAATTTTAAACTTATGCCTGACTCTACTCTATAATACTCCTCATCATTATAAAATAATATAATGGTAGGTATGTATTTAATATTATACTGCTTGAACTTATCTGGTGACTTAGACATGTATATTGTTTTAGTGTCGTACCTAAAACTTTTTAATGAGATCTCGTTATTCTTTACAAATGAAGCGCTATACTGAACTATTTCAATGTCAGTTTGAGCAAAAGACACACATGTCAGGAAAAAAACAACTATCGCACACCTCATCTGTTTTTGCTAATTTCATATAGTCTTTCGTCAATTTTATTTAGTTGTTGTTTTATTTCTTCTACTGATTTTTCTAAACCTTGCACCTTTTCATTAGTGTTAGAAATTTCTGAACGTACCAATTCATCCTTATAAGACCACTCAATTTTCGAAACTTCTGGTTCTGGCTTTTCCATAGCAAGTGCTATGTCTGATTTTAAAACGAAATACATACTAGTAAGAGAGATGACTCCACCCACAATAATTCCTATTGTTTTAAGATCTAATCTTACTTCTGTTTCTTCGCTTATCTTTTGCGCCATTTTATTTAATTTTTATGTAGGTGTAATTAACTTTTAAATCACTACCCCAGGTTGTTGTTGTTGTATATATCATATTTACAAAGATAATTTATATTTTTTACTTTTATTATTGTGTTTTTACTATACTGCAGATACTGATAATGTACCTCCATTTGCTACTGTTACTCTGTATCTTGTTCCATCTGGTGATTTTAATATTAAACCGTTTGTTGAATCAGTTACTTCGACATCACCTGCAAAAGTTACATTATTTGAACTATCACCAGTTACAAAATTTGTTCCACTGTTTTGAAATTTAAAACCCTCGCTATTTCTACTATTTAAAATTAAAGTACCTGATGAATCAGTAGATAATTCACAATCTATGGCATTATTTGGTCTATTTAAAATAAGTTTATTACCGCTTTGGACTGTAATTGCACCTGCAAAAGTTGCATCACCAGTATCTCTAGCTATTGTTAACCTGTCTGTTAATGAAGTACTACCTGTTGCAATTTTAAAATTATTTCCAGTTGCATCATAATACATATAAGCTCCATTTTGAGTAGGAGTAGCATTTCCTCCTTCAGACATATACACACCACTATTAGAAGCAACAGTATCAGAATTTAATATAATATTAGCACCAGTAGTATCTAAAATATGCAGTTTTTCATCAGGACTAGTTGTTCCAATACCTACGTTACCATCACCAGCTACAGTCATTCTTAGTAGATTATTGGTAACAAAACCTAAAGGTAAATTAGCACCTTGATACATATTTAATGAACTAGCACCAGCATAACTTGTATTATTACTTCCGTTTAAAAACATTACCGCTGTATCAATAGAGTCGTTTTTAAAGCGATATGAAGAATAAGCATCAGTCCCTGTGCTAGTATTTTCAACAGCTATGTTTACATTACCATTTACCGTGCCTTTTGTGTGTAATTTATAGTTAGGACTAGTAGTTCCAATACCTACGTTACCTGCATTTGTAATGTGCATTCTCTCTGAACCAGCTGTAACAAACTCTAAAGAATCATTAGGGTGATCATAACGTACTTGACCTCTATATGCTTCATTTCCTGTTTCACCATCACCAAATAATAAATAACCAAAACCATTTGAACCAGATAAAACAGATATTTGTGAACTGTTATTAGCGGTTGCTGTATTACCAACAGCTAAAATTGGATTATCTGAAACATCATAATCTCCAGGGCTACTCGTTCCAATACCAACATTGCCTGCGTTAAACCAACTATCTGATTGAGCGCTTAATCTAATTTCTTCATTATTAGAAGAATCAAATATAGATGTTACACCTGAGCCTAATCCGTCTAAAGCGTGTTTTATTTTAACAACGTCATTTGAGTTTGAGAAATGAGCTATATCTACACTTGTAGTTGCGCTTGCGGCAACTTCCAGCCTAGTACTAGGACTAGTAGTTCCAATACCTACGTTACCTGAAGAATCAATAGTTAATCTGTTAGCTAAATTACCAATATTAAACTTACCAGAGCCGTCTCTTTCGTTTCTTAAATACCAGGCTACAGAGCCGCCCTCTGTCATCGCAAATCCACTACCTGTGCCTGAAGCTGCTGTATTGGCGTTATCAGAAGCAATATAAGTATAACCTGCTTGATTTTTTCTTACATCTAACTTTTGTGTTGGACTAGCAGTCCCAACACCAACGTTACCTGCACTAGAAGATGTTAAATATACATTAGAACCACCAGATCCAAGTTGTGATATACCTGTTGCATCTAAAGTTCCTGATACTTGTAAGGTAGAAGAAGGAGTGGTTGTGCCAACACCTGTGTTTCCATCATTATCAAAATACATTCTAGTAACGCCAGCTTAAGCATCGAATATCCTAAAATCTGAACCTACATTACCTAAATCATATTGCCTTCCGCCACTAGCTGGAAGTAGAGAAATTTTAGCATTAACAGAGCCGCTTGCTCCTTTTATTAAAACTCCTGAGTCTGTTGCAATATGTAGGGTTCTATTAGGGTTAATAGTTCCAATGCCTAATCTCTTGTTTGTGTTATCCCAAACAAATTGATTGCTCCCAGCCAAGGAAGAAGTTGTATCGAAAAATGACACTTGACCTGCACTTCCCACAGCAAAACTTGTAAAAAAGTCTGCGGGAGTTATTTGAATATTGTCGGCACCATTGTAGCCTACTATGTGGCTAAGTGAAGAGGCGCTTGTTTGCGTTATGAATTGTGAAAATTTTATTGCCATATCTTAATGTACTATTTTTAAATCGTCTCCTGTTCTGTAAAAAGCACCAGTCGTTAATCCCGCACTAATCGCCGCACTGTTATCTGCATGTTCTGCTAAACCTACTACTGTTAACTTAGCTGTTGGAGTCGAAGTTCCAATACCAACATTACCACTATTTACAATAGTTAATCTACTAAGTGAAGTTCTAGCATCATATATATCAAAAGATCCCTCAACACCTGCTGCTCTTGGGCGTAGTACCCATCTATTTAGTGCAGGATTAAGATTATTAGCAGCGTTTAATGCAATTGAGCCTACAACTTTTAAAGTACCGTCATTATAAGTAGTATCTGTTCCGCCAGCTACAACTAATTTTGAGCCAGGGCTACTCGTTCCAATACCTACGTTACCTGATCCAGTAATCTTCATTCTTTCTCCCCAAGAAGATCCGTATGTAATAAATGATAGTTGATTAATACCCGCAATTGCTCCAGTATTATTTACAGTGTCATCGTGACAAATAAATACACCTACATTGTTATCGTCTTTAAAACTAGAGTTTACATAAAACCCAGTGGATCCCAACTGATCACCTTTACCTATAACTTCTAATTTAGCTCCTGCGCTAGGACTAGTAGTTCCAATACCAACGTTGCCGCCGTCTGCTTGTAAAGATATGTTAAAGGCCGCAGAATTATTTACTTGTTGCCCTTGTATATTTAAATAATTTGTAGAGGTTACACCTAGTTTTAATTCTAAATTAGCTGCAGTATTTTGAAAAGTAGCTACATATTCACCAGATGTAGCGTGTGTAACGTCAAGTTTTAAATCAGGACTAGTAGTCCCGATACCTACGTTACCGCCATTAAAATAAGAATCGCCACTTCCAGTTATATAATTTCTAACACCACCTGAGCTATCTCTAATTATAAAAAGACCGTGCCCACTACCATCATTACCAAAATTTAAAGTTCTAGTTCCAGCTGCATTTTCTGATCTTAAAGTATCTCTACCATTTAATGCATTTTTTACACGTACAACACCACCTACAGCATCACCATAAACATCTAATTTGTAACTAGGCGAACTCGTCCCAATACCTACGTTACCTGAAGAATTTATACGCATTCTTTCTAATGGTACTCCTGTTGAATTTTGATTTGTAAAAAATCTTAAAGCACCTTTAAAATCACTAACGTTTGCAGATTCTTTAATAGCGTCAATTGCTCCAAAAACTACTTGAGTTCCCGAGTTATCGTTTTTAGATCTAAAAGCTATTCCACCCCCACCACCTGCTGTGTTACCCGCTGTTAAATCGTCTACAGTTAAACCAAGTGTTAAGAATTTAGCAGCTGTATCAAGAGCGACTGTTTTAGTAGTTGTTATATTTAAACTAGAAACAGGCAAAGTAGTCCCAATACCGACGTTGCCTGTAGAAGTAATACGCATTCTTTCTGTAAGAATAGCATTTAATGATGTTTGGAATACTAAAGCACCATCTTCACTACCACTTGTACTTGACTCTACTATTGCTCCGATTCTAGCGTAATCGTGTTTATTTGCTGCAGAATCATTTGCAGACAACGTTAAAAAACCACCAGATGCGATAGAACTACGATGCAAACGTAATTGATTTCCAAAAGTTGTATTAGTAATGTCTAATGTAAAATCAGGCGAAGTCGTTCCAATACCTACGTTACCAGCACTAGTAATACGCATTCTTTCAGCAGCACTACCACCA
>Ga0099799_10182_pt1 | contig 19318 bp, 17 predicted proteins | sample Uncmet6_SortLC_1_FD_89033 | JGI IMG/M metagenome (GOLD analysis project Ga0099799, IMG submission 89033) | Marine eukaryotic communities from CALCOFI LINE 67, Pacific Ocean - CN11_C50_N6_SortLC_1 | ecosystem: Environmental > Aquatic > Marine > Oceanic | place: Pacific Ocean: Monterey Bay...
CCGGCACGTACATAGGGGCGGCCGCGCGACGCAGCCGCTTTCGTAGTATTTCGCCACGGATTCGAGGTGCTTTGGCCACTTTCTCCCTGAAGGTGACAAGCGGATCTGGTCCCACCTCAGCTTGGATTTGGACAGCGTATGCGCTAAAGAAGCCTCGCATGCTGACCGTATCTTCTGGTCGGTCGTTAGGTTGTAGGAGGACGCGCAGTGCTTCAAGCGACACGTATCTAGGACGTGCGGGACGTTCTCCTGCGATTGAACCCTCAGACCTAGTAAGTGCCAATTTCTCGCATCTTCGGCACTTAAAGCCCAAGGTTTAAGATCACCATTAAAATGCAACAAAGAAGCTTTGGCCGCCAAGGGGTGAAAAAACGGATTCACGCGTTCCGTGAAGGGCCCCGCCGGCGCTAAATGGCGCTCATACACCGACGCGTCCACCCCAAAATGCAGCGCTTCCCTTTTTATTTTCCGCCATTCGTTCCGCCCAATGTCCAACCGTCCTAAGCCGCGCACGTTCCACGTCACTGGTAATTGCTCATATCTTCCAGCTAAAGCCAATAAAAAGGGCGGCTGGCTGATGCCCGACGACCAGAGCTTGGCTTTTGAATCTACAAACGCGTCCACCAGGTCTTCGATGGTCTCTGTGAGTTGCAGAGTACGCCATCTAAGAGTGTCGAACACCACAACGCCGCGATTGAACACACACCCATCACCCCTCAAAACCCGTTGCCAGAGGATCTTGTGTTGGATCGGCAACAGCTTTTCGTCAAAGTACTTGGCTATTTTTTGGGAGCAATCATTGACCGCGGCGACGGCTTTGTTGTGCAGATCTAGTGTGGCGAGCTCGAGCACATCCCCAGTCACAACTATATCCGTATCCAAGTAAATAACGCGTCGCGTGTGGTACAAGACGTGGGGCATGTAGAACGCCGCAAAATTAAAGGGTGACAAGAGCTCCTTTCTCTTGATATTCGTCGAATTTTCGAGGGACGAGAGCCTTTGCAACGCGGGTCTATGCTTGAGTAATTCCTCGGCCCCGGAACACACCGCCACCCTCAATGACGGAAAGAACCGATCCAGCAGCTTCTTGAGGAAGTGCACCCTTGTGGTGACAATCACAAAACCGACATCGCTGTTCGAGTTGTGGACTGTCGAATTCACGACACCTATGATCGGCAAAAACCCTCGCGTCGCGTCCGTCGCGAGCGCCACGACCGTCTCGCCCGTCTGCCTGTGTGGACACCGACGAGTGAGCGTCGGCCGCGCGTCGACGGCGTGGAAGGACCTCGCAGACACCGGCAACATGCTCGAGGTGCGTCCCGCGGCAGTGCTGCGCCTGCCAGTCACGGGGCAGGTCGATGCTGGCTGAGGCAAGGCTCACCAGGAATGCCCAGAAAAGCAGCATTCTGATGCGGGGCTGCCTCGACGGCGTACCGCTGCTATCGATGCATGCTGCCCGGTGCGTCCTTGCCGTCAGCGGGCCAAAGTCTCACCAAAAATCGCACGAAGCGGGTGCAACCCGCACGTTCATGGGATCCAGAGGAGACTATCACTATCCAGGGGCTCCGCCAACTAGTCCTAACACCGTAACAATAGTTAAGGAGACTATCATACAAATGGCGCAATTTAGGCCTCCAACTAACCCGCGACCGCGCCGGTCCGTCACGGCGACCGGTCCAAATAATGGCTGCCGGCGCGCGTGCGGTAGTGGGCGTTCGCGCGGGAAATCTGCCCGTCCATGAGATTGTGCCTAAACCGCGGCGCGTCCTCGTAAACGGGCCGCTCCCACTGCGAACACCGAAGGTTGTACGAGCACCAAAACACGTCGTCGGCGAACCAGGCCATCGCCCAGTCGCCAGGCACGGTTTCGGTGGGTTTACGGCCGCCGCACGCCGCGCACTGCAGGAAGCCGGCCTCGGCGCCGGTGTGGCGGTAGGTGCACGCCGGACACGCCCAGGGCGGCGCCCGAGCCCGCGGCCGAACCAGCTGCCGAACCAGCTGCCGAGCCCGTCGCCGAGCCCGCGTCCAAGCCGACGGCCGATCCGGTGGCCGATCCGACGGCCGAGCCGGCGGCCGAGCCCACGTTCGCTTGGGTAGCGGCGCTGAACAATTCGGCCAGTTGTGCTGGGGCGGGTAAACGTCCGCGGGGGTTCCGTCTGAGGTAGCGTCGACGGCGGGCGGCGGCGCGGCACGCGTGGGCTTCTCCCACTGCGCGCGCTCGTGAGCTACACTTCGAAAGTAGACGCGGTGGTCCGGCGCCGCCATGCGACGGACCTCCCAGTCCCCCGGGAGCCGCGTCAGCTCCCGCAGGCTGAGGTCGCGCCACGCCGTGCCCGTGCGTCCGAGGCGGCCGAGGTCCTGCGTCGTCGCGAAGCGGAACACCTTGAGGCTCACGTCATTCGGCAGCGCCGCGCCGGCGCGCCTGGGAACAGCCAACGTGCCGCTTGCCGCCAGTTTACTCCGTAGGTCGGTCATTTCTCACGCGCCGAAGAGCATCTCCACGAAGATGCAGACGATGTTCAGCGGGATGAGGATGGGCCGCAGGTACTGGGCCGCCTTGGCGAAGTTGACCGCTTGCGTCGCCATTTCATTAGAGCAGCGCGCTTCTACTTTATCGAGAAATCGGGGTCGGTTCAAGATCGCAATCGCGTTGCAGCCCAGGAGGCAGACCTTGATCATGGACCAGAGGCTGAGCATCGTTTTGCTGTCTTTCGCTGGCTGCGGAGATTCGCGCCGCCCTGTCTATCTCTGGCTAGATATAGAGGTGGGTGGAGATCGCGGCCGCTGCGGCGCGAGATGTCTTGAGAATCGGGGTGCGGCAGCGCTGTAGCTGTGAGGGTCTGGAGACTAGGTCTCCGCGTCCGCACGTCACGCGTGCGCTCTCAGCGCAGCTCTTTTTTGTGAATAGCAGCTTTTCCTAGTGCCTCTACAGGACGCTAGCTCTGCGCAAATCGCTGTGCCCGTGCTGCAGTGCCGCCCGCCCGATAGACACCCGCGCTGCGCGCGCGCGACAACCTCCCCTAGTATAAAATAACGCCGGGGCTCGCCGGGGGTCATCGCTGCGTATGGCCGAGGTAGCTAGTAGCGCCGCGGCGCCCGCGGGCGAAACGCCCGCGGCGCCGGCGCCCGCGCCTGCGCCCGACGCCGTAGAGTCACGCGAGGCGGCGCCGATGGACGTCGACGATAATAGTTCAGAGGACCCTATTCTAGTGAGCCTCGAGAGCGAAGCCAAGCACGTCGCGCACGCGCCGCTCGTCGACCCCGACGCCGTCGAGATGAGATTACTGCCATTACTCGACAGCGAGGGTAGGCTCCAGGACGGCACGGAGGTCGGCGCGCGCGTCCACGCGCTATGTGAGAAAATACCGCGAGAGGCGGAAACGACGAAGGGTGTGTTGTTAGTGGTCCTGCGACGAACTTGTGCATTAGTAGAGAAGGACAACGGCAAGAAGCTCGCGATGAGGGCATTCTTAAATGCTGGAGGTCTCAGACCACTGGGCACGTGGCTCGAACGAGCAGACAAACACCGTTCGGACGACTTCGTGCGCTTGTTGCTCGACGCTCTCAGCGACTTACCGGTCACGGCGCGCCTCGTCAAAGCGTCGGACGTCGGCAAGATCGTGAAGCGCCTCAAAAAAGACCGCAAAGAGTCAGGTGATGAAAATATGGACTCCGCGTACAAGGGCCTCATGCAGAACTGGTACGAGAAGGCCAACAAGGGCGACGACGAGGAGGAGAAGAAGCTCGTCGCGCTCGAGGCCCAAGCGAGAAAGGCGACGGAGAAGAAGAAGCGGAGCGCGAAGAAGCGTTCGAGCCAGCCGACGGACGTCTTAGCCTCCGCTCTACATCAAAAGAAGCGCGCGAAGGTGCCCGACGAGGCCATGGATCGAGGTAGGGCCGCTAGGATAGAAGCTCGTAGACAAGGTCGCAGCGGCGGGGGCGTCGAGACCATCCAGCTCGCCCACGAAGGTCATGTCTTGGACGACGACGGCCAGCCGATCACCTCGCGGTCCATCGACCCCGAGTTGGCTGAGAGGTTAGCGAAGCGCACGACGCGCGTCAAGTGGGCCGACGACAACGGCAAGGAGATCGCTTCTTATTGTGAACCAGTAGAGGGCTGGTTGGATGATGGTGGCCACCACGGCCCGTCCGCCGACGACGGCCTCACGGCCAAGGAAAGACAAAAAAGAGAGCGCGAGATGGAGGCCCAGGCCATGGGCAAGGCCAAGGAGCTCGAGAACGCCGAGAAGAGGGCCGAGGAAGTTGAATACCAACGCAAACTCGACGCGCAGAAGCCGCAGATTTCCTGGCGCGAGCCTCCTCCGCTCAAGCTGGGTGAAGATGTGGCGGAGCCGGAAGTGACCGCGACGGAGCCGGCGACGCAAGCTTCACGGCAGAAGCGGCTCATGGAGGCTCGATACTTCCACGCGAGGGACGTCCCCGACAATCCGGCGGAAGATGGGATGGAGACTTTTAGAATAGATGGTACGACGGTGGAAATCCCGGCGCAGGAGCTCGAGAAACAACCTGACCCTGTGGAGGACGAGCCGCCGCCGCCTCCCGTGCCAGCACCACCTCCTCAAGATGTGTGGACGGCCCCCACACCTTCTTTCACGCCGTCCTTCGGGCAACCGCCGCCTCCCCAAAATTACTACCCGCCGGCGCCGCCGCGCGCGGCGAACGCGGCGCCGCGCGGGTTACCGGAGGCCATCACGCGGCTCGACGAGGACGCGCTGCGGTTTTTATTGCAGAACCAGGCGCTGTACGACTCGCTTTTCGTCCAGGGCCAATTGGACGAAAGTCGCTTACGCGACGTCATCGCGAATTTCAGAAGGGGGCCGCGGCGGTAACAGGATTTAGGTTTATGAGGCTAGTCGCGGCGATCGGACCGCGCTGGTGAACTCGATAGAAGAACCCTCCAAGCGGCCAACAACTACGCGAACTCCCTTTTTGGACTCCAGCGCTTTGAAGAAGCCATTTCACTGCTTCGCCAAACGGTGCCCGTGATGCGGCGCGTTCTCGGCGAGAGCAATGATATCACGCTCAAGATGAGGTTGCTTTACGCGGGGGCGCTCCACCACAACCCAGACGCCACACTCGACGATCTCCGCGAGGCCGTGACAGCACTCGAGGACTCGGAACGGATCGCGCGGCGCGTGCTGGGCGGCGCGCATCCGCTCACCTCGGCTATTGAGGGCACTCTACGAAAGTCCAGAGCCGTCCTCCGCGCCCGCGAGAGTAGTAAGAAGTAACAAGAAACTACGAATTAAGCGACTGATTCTCCACCACCAACCCCGCGTCATCCACGACCTTCGAATCTTCGGTCGGTGACACCTCCTCGAAGGACGGGAAGGTCGGCGACTCGACGGGCCGGAAGGACGCCGTCAGGGTTGGCGGCGAGTCGGGCATGCGCGACGCGCCCAGGTCGAGCGACGACGTCCGCGGCAGCGTCTGGGCCGATGAGACTGGAGTCCCGACCGCTTCATTGGTCACAGCGGCCAGCGTTTGGAGTGTCGGCAACACCTCTTCTTCGTCCAGAAAAAATGAAGCTCGCGACAGCCTCCGACCAACAGTAACGGAGAAGCTATGTGGAGACGCTTCGAACAATTCAAACACATCTTCCTCGGAGTAGACTTCGTCCCCAACAGCTAAGATCAAGTCATAAGAATCGAAGGACGGAATCGCGCCTCGCAGCGCTCTGCCCGGAGAAACTCTAGCAGGCTGGACCACAACAGACTTCTTCAACGAAGACATGACGACGCGCACGGGCCGGTGCTCGACGACGACCTCCAAGTGTAATTGTAGATTCTTGGCCTGCGCGGAGCATCGATGGACACGAGTCGCGTCGACGGCGTGAAGGGACGCCGCGAGCGCGCCTGCTGGATGCCGAAGTCGGGGTCCGCGTCCCTAAAGTACCAGCACAGGCGCGCGTCCGTCGTTTCCAGCGCCGATCCCGGCGTCCGCCGCGTGAACGATTCGAGGATGGGCGTGACTTCGTCGCGCCACGTGAGATCGACGGCGCGTCGCGGCGGCTCCCAATCACTACTGCATTCCTCCTCGTCGTCTTTTTCCGGGGATTCGACTTCGAGCGACGTGTCGGACGGGTGGCCCAGCATCGACGTCGCCAATGACGTGCCGGAGTCCTTCTGCGTTAGAGGTGAGGGCGCTCGCCGGACCCAGTACCCGGCCTCGGCTACTAATCCTAGTCTCGGTAACTGATCTCTACTCAACCATTCATCTAGGTCGTCTCTACGCCTCCCACTCAACACGTAGACCGTGTTTCTCGTATCGGAACATAGAGCTCGAAGCGCCGAGACTAAAGTAGGAGACGGTTGGGCGAGTCTTGGTAGTGAAGCATGAGGGGCTAACGCACCATCATACTCCAAGACTAGCAGTCGTCGTCTGGAACGTTCGTAGAAGCTTCGTAATTGAGCCACGTCCAAAGGCAACAGTGTCGCGTGCGCCGCGGTCCGCTCGCGAGCTAACCGTAGTTCCCTCACTAACCTTCTACCCCACAATGAGGCCGTATACGTGTTCACGTACCTCCCTAACGCATGATGGCGTAATCGCCTTTCAGTAACCTTCATCGCCAGAGCGTTGTGGAGCGCGTCGGCGACGCCCTCGGCGTCGTAAGGGTTCACTATCAGTGCACCACCGCTAAAAGAGGAAGCGCACCCGGCAAATTCCGAGTAAACAAGAACACCAGGAGGCGAGTCGTCCTGGCGCGCCGCCTGGCACGCGACGTACTCCATCGCCCACAGGTTGACGCCTTCCCTTACCGATGCTATCAGAGCAACATCCGCCGCCACATATAAAGCTTTCACTTCATCTTCACCTAAGCGTCGTTTCACGTAGTGCACCGGCACGTAATCTGCTCGACCAAACCTTCCGTTGACGTGGCCTACCAAAGCGTCCACAGCTCGTCTGAGAGGAGCGTCGACGCGTCGACCTCGGTCTCGACAGCATAACACCAACACAGCTCGACCCCGCCACTCCGGCTTTCGGTCCAGCAACGCTTCCAAGGCAAGTAGTCTTTGGGGAATACCTTTTGAAGCATCCAGAGCATCCAACGACAAGACCACGCGTCGGCCCGTCACTTTCAGATTCTTCACTTTGTCCTTGATCGAGTCGTTCACGACGAAGCGCCGCGGGTCGATGCCCGCCGGGCATATCGACACGGACACCAAGCGCCCGAGATATTCCAATCTAGAAGGTGCGCTTTCCAACCCTAGTACCTGCGCGGAGCATCGCGGTTCGCTCGACTCGGTCCGAACGGCCTCAAAATCGAAAAAGAAACCACCCACGACCTCGTCTGATGGACACGAGTCGCGTCGATGGCGTGAAGGCACCGCGGCACCGCGGGACGCCGAGATCGCACCCGCATGCACGCGTTCAGGAAGTGGCGCACGTAGTCGAAGTGGTTGAAGCTGATCAGGTCCGCACCGAGGGCACCCCTTAACAAAGCCTCGCGCGCAGGGAGCATGCGGTAGTACTCGGACGACGGGAACCTGCGTCACGTACGCGTCGACGGCGCGCCGCGGCTCTCGCGAGCACCCACGTCGACGGCGTCGGGCCACGTGATCTCGTGAAGACGCCATCGACGCGACAAATCGAGACGAGCCGCTCGCAAGTCTCTCTCCCCGCGCGGCAGCGACGCGCTGACGCCATCGACGCGACCCCTTGTATACAGGACGCTGTGCCGCACGGGCAGTGGCAAAAAAACCCGACCGGCGCGTCGGGAAACCGCCCCCGGATCATCGCCGGCAGGAGCATCAGCTCGTAGTCGTGGACTAGGACCACATCTCCTTCCTGGTACTCGAGCGCGACGGCTTCCAGATATTTCTGGTTGGCCTGGACGTAGGCCTCGTAGAGGTCCGTTCTCCCGGTCACGTCCGTCGGTAGGGAATGGAATAAGGGCCACAGCACGCCATGGCAGAATCTCGCATAAAAAGCTTCTACTAAGTCCCTTTCTAAGAAGACAGGTCGACAGTTGAAATCGTCCTCGAGCCGCTGTCTCACACCTTCCTGCGACGTTTTCTCCACCGCACAGCCCGGCCACGCGACCCATCTACATTCTACCCCATCATTCTGCAATGCATGGACGGCGGACGTGAGGCCGCTCTTACTTTCCTCGTACTGGAACGACGCCTGCGTGTGATATGTATCGAGTCGCGATCCCGCCCGAAATGCGCTCAAAATCGAAAATGAAACCACCCACTTCATAGTGAGATGGAGACGAGTCGCGTCGATGGCGTATGATCTCAGAAAGGCCACGGGACGCCGCAGTCAGCGCCTCCCCGAACGGCTTTTCCAATCGTACCGGTCGCCGCGTCGCGCAAATAATCAGTTTCTTCGGCGGTTCTAACAAAGAAGGCGTCACCTCTTCGTCCTTCTGCCGCTCGGCGAGCTGGCGGTGGAGCTCCTGCAGTTGTTCGAGGACCTGTGTGGAAATCAACCCGTGAGTCCGGAGCTCAAAATCGGAAAAAAAAACAGCCACGACCTCGTCTCATGGAGACGACGCGTCGGCGGCGTGCAGGCCATGGAAAAGCGCCGCGACGTGTGATTTGGGCACTGCTCGAGGACCTCCTCCTCGTTCAGCTCGGGCTCGTCGTCGGACGCGTCGCGCTCGTCGAAGTCGGACATCTTTGTCCCGGCTTGCTATCGGTCGCGGCGGCGCGGCGACGGCGTGCCCGCCGCGCGCCTCTCGCGGGGCACCGGAAGCCGCGCTCTGAGCTGCTCGCAGCTCCTGCTAGCCTGCTAGCCAGGGATGGGGCGCACGCGTGCAGCCACCGCTCGCGTGCGTTAGTATTGGTCCTAAACGAGCGGTGTGTCGTGCGCGCGCGACCTCTAGCCACAACAGAGCGCCGCACTGCGTTTTGCTGCTCTTGCTAGTGTGTTTATCGGCTAGCCGATTATCCTGGGTGCAAATCCTGGCTGTTTGACGTGCCATACTCCTCCTACAGCGAGACTGCGAAACCAGCGCTCTACGAACGGCTCTCTACAACCTGTCGTTGCGGCTGTGTGCGCTTTTCTTTGCCCAAATCCGCTCAGGTGAGGCTGTAGGACAGCCTCACCTGTAGACAGAGCTACGATGGCCCGGCTCCTCCTCGTCGCCGCGACCGCGACCGCTCTGCGACCAGCGACCACGCCGCGCCCTCGACTAACAAGGATACAAGCCGAGCCGCTCACGGAAGCGAGGAATGCATTGAGAGGCGCGGCCGTCTCTATCGAGCCGCAACTTAAAGCGTTAGAGAGGGAAGTCCAGGACGCCAAGAACGCGGCGGAGGCCGCCCAGCGCGCCACCGATGCGGCTCTATCGAGAGCCGCCGCCGCGGAAGCCGCAGCACGGACCGCAGAAACGGAACGAGGAAATGCCGAACAAATCAGGGAACAGGCCTGGGAGGCCGCGAAAGCGAAAGCTGCTGATAGAGGCAGGTTGGACGCCGCTTTAGCCGAGTGCGCGAAAGCCGAGGAGGCCGCGCGTACCGCCGACGAGGAGACGAGACGCGCGATAGCCGTCGACGGCGGTGCGGATAACTTGGACGCGTTGAAGGCCGCCGCGGAAAAAGCGGACAAAGCCGCCTTGGCCGCGGACGAGACGATGTCCAACGAGGTGGATCGCATTGGAGATGCGGCCGCGGCGAAACTCGACAAAGCTGCGGCCCAAGCGGAGGAGCTGCGCAGGGAGTTGAAGGAAGACCCGTCCGACGCCACCGCCGGCGTCGCATTGGGGGCGGCCGGTCTGGCGGGGTTTTTGTTGCTGGCGGGCATCGGCGGGCCGGGCGCCGGCGTCGTCGGGGCTTGTGGCGGCGCGCTGGCGCTCCTGACGTTCGGATCGGTCCCCGCCGAGAAGCAGTAAGGTCCGATTGATATCATATAGTTATTACATAGGAGTAGTACAGGGTCGTTCTTCGGCGAGGGTCACAGCAGATCCAGCTCACCGCGACGCGTCGCGCGCGGCCATTTTGGCCTGCTCCGCGAGGGACAGCGTCGGTGTGGACGGAGGCGGGCTCCGCGACGGCGTCCTGGCCGCGCCCGGAGCGTGGGCGTAGCGGTGGGGCCGCGCCGGCAGCTCGTGGCCCCGGCGCTTGGGCAGCGCCGTGTCGTAGCGGCTCCGGGCCGGAGGCGGCGGCTGCGGCGGCGCCGGGCCGTAGTGGTGCGCCGGAGGCGGCGGCGAGCGGCTCTGGCGGCTGCCGTAGCGCGCCTTGGGCTTCGGGGACCGCGACCGGCGGCGGCGGCCGCGCGAGCGCGAGCGCGAGCGTTGTCTAGGCGGCGGGCTCCGCGACGACGAGGGGAGCGCCGTGTCGTAGCGGTTCTTGCGGCGCTTCGGCGAGCGCGAGCGGCCCTTACGCCGCGACCGCGACCGCGAGCGCCGGCGGCGGCGCTTCTTCGGCGACCGCGACCGCGAGCGCGAGCGCGAGGACGATTTTGACCGCGCGGCGCGGCGCTTCTTCGGAGAGCGCGAGCGCGAGCGCGACGACGACGAGGACGACCGCGAGGGCGACTTGCGGCGGCGCCGGCCCCGCGACCGCGAGCGCGACCGCTTCTTCTTGGCGTCCTTCTTGGCGTCGGCCTTCTTGTCGTCGGAGGAGCTCCTCTTGGGCGAGCGCGACCGCGACCGGCGCTTTTGGTAGTGCGGCGGCAGGCGCGCCTTCGGCGGCTCCGGTGGAGGCGCCGCGCGCGCGACGGCCGCCGCGACCTTGGCCATATCAGCCAGAGACGTCACGCCGCCGATGCGCGTCGCCGCGAAGGGCTGCGCCGGCGGCTTCGACGGAGGCGGCCGCGCGGTGGCTGGCGTCGTCGGCGTCACGACCGTGGCTTCCCGGCCCTTCAGTGTAGCTTCCCTTCGCAGCGTTTCCTGGAGGCCGGGTTTTACAGAAGCGACGCGCTGGAGACAGCTCTCCAAAGCTTTTTCGGTCGCGTCCTCGGAGTAGTTCGCGGCCCACTCCTCGTCCGGATAGTCCGCGGGCAGGTAGTGGCAGGCGAAGACCGCGCGGTCGTACGGCGACATATCTCTAACTTGTTCCATCATTTTTCCGGAGGCTTGCGAAATAATATTGACGCCGTAGGCTATGCTACCGCCCTCGAAATTCCTCACCAGATGCGGGAATAACGGTGGTATGAATAACGCGTCGCCCGGGCGCATGTCCAAATCAAAACGGGGCCCCCTCAACTGATCTTCGACATCGACATCTCTCCTATGACCAGAGGCCAAGATAGATAGGTTGGACCTATCCTCATCAGGGAAGGGCAGCCACACGCTTACCTTCTTTTTGCCTTGTAACAGTACATAAATAACCCCGGAACCGAGGTAGTCCACATGTGGCCTTAAATCACCAGACGGGCCGGGCTGGATCACGAGGAACTGTTCGCTATCTTCGTAGGCGCCGTACAAGGCCGTGGCGAACCGCGGCACGCCCTTCAGACAAGGCGCTCTGTCTACGTTATTCGAGCGTCGTTTATCCGTAGACTCACCGTTTAAAACATCTAACAGTCGACCGCCTAGCTTCGGCGTGAGCGCTACTGGTGTTTTATGGACATCTAAGGACAACGCCGCATCTACACTGACGCTGCCACCGGCGAAGGATAAGAGCGAGAGAGAACCGTGGCCCAGGTCCCGCAACCGTCGCAAGAACTGTTTGGGACCGTCCTTCATATAAGTCAACAACGTAGAATCCTTCCCCAAGGCATTGCGGACGCACAAGGGCGTGTCGTTGCCGTCATCCAGGGCCTTGGCGACTATAGAAGCGAACTCATCACCAGAAAAGGTAGGTAATTCGCCTTTTGACGACGCTTGATCAACTTTCGGTAAAGACGCCTCGGCGCGGGCGATGGCCTCCCTTAAGACAGCCTCGCGCTTCTCCAGCGGGACGCGCTGTACGACCGATCTAATACGTTCCTCGTCGACGCGGACCAGCGGCCTGATACGATCAACAGCGACATTCCGTTCAAAATCACCGTCGTCGTACTGTATTGAATACGCATCCTTCTTCACACTAGCAATACGACCGGGAAAGAACTCGCCCTCGGCCTTCCAGTCCGCCTCGACCCTATCGCCAACGGCGTATTTCTGAGTTCGCAACTGGGCAATTGGCACGTCATCATCAGAACTCTCGGACTCGACCTTCCCGCGCTTCTTCTTCACTGGTTCCTCGTCGTCGCTCTCCGCAAATAAGTCTTTGGGGAGCGACTGGTAGTAGCTCATCACGACGACCGGTGTCCTACCGGTCTTCAAGCGTCGCGCGATGAGAGGCCACGTCTCGACGGACGCGCCCAATTCACCCACTAGAGATCGTAACTCCGACGTCTCCTCCGGCGTCCAGGGCTTGTCCTCGTTTTTTGCTCGTTCTAGCCTCCGTCTTTCTTCCAACGCTCGGGCCCGTCTAGCTCGCAAGTGGTGCCCGCCTTCTTCCCGTACAATCGTCAAAAACGCCGTCGCCGTCTCGAACTTGAGACCGTCATCATCATACCGAACGACCCAGGCCTCGTCGGAATCTGTGGCGTCAACAACAATCCCGCGGTACGTTTTTCCTTCTGGAGCACCGGAAGCGAAGGCCGCACCAAACGCTAATGCAGGGGCCGTCACGACGGCGCCGATCTTCATCTCCTGTGGAGGTGGCGGCTCGTCCTTCTTTTTTGGAGGCTTCTTCTTGACAGTCGTTTTCTTCTTCTTCTTTTTTGGCGCGGGTTTCTTTTTACGAGGTGGAGGGGCTTCCTCCTCGCCGCCATCACTCGACTTCCCTTCGCCCGTGGGTTCCGAGCCGGCGTCCGAGGGATCCCTCGGTGAACACGCGGCTTCGGTGAGCGGTTTTCCCGTCGACCGTATTCTTTTGGGCGGGTCCGGCGCCCAGAGCGGCGTCAGCAAGTCGGCCTCGGGCATGGCCAGAATCTCCGCGGGCATGACCGTCTCTCGCACGTCGACTTCTCCGGACGGCGCTTTGTGGAGCGTGCTCGGCAACGGGACACTATCCCAGGCGTCGGCGATCGACGGCGCGCCCTCGGGCAGGTCGGCCCAGCTCGGCTGGCGTTGGACGCCCTGGCCCGGAGAGGCGGGCGGCGGGCCCGCCCAGCTCGGCTGCCGGGACGCCGCCGGCGGCGCGTCGCTCACGTCATCATCAAAAATGCCGAGGAAGGACTCGTTCATCATCTTTTAGGGGTTTGCTGGGCGCGTTCGGTCCAGCGCCCGCCGCGCTGCTCGAGGCTGCGGAGAGCGCTCGGATCCCACTCCGCTGGCAGGGCTCTTCAGGGGGCCGTTTCGCTGTCGCTCACTTCAGCCCGTCGCGCTGTTCTTTGAGACGGGTCCCCAAGGCGGGGCGGTGCGTCCTAGGAAGGCCTACGTCGCCTTGGCTTCGTTTTTTACTGCGACTCGATGGGCTAGTGTCTTTTTGATTTCTAGTGTCTTACAGGACGCTAGCGAGCCACGTTTGCGCGGCGCTTTTTATTGCACCGTGCAGCGTTGCGGCGCTGTTCTGCATCTGTTCGCTGCGCATTTGATCGCTGCGGCATAATCACTGCGAGCTGCGCCGCGTTTATCGCCCTCGCTGCACAGCACACTGTGCGCGCGCGCGACAGGACGCCATCGCCGCGCATCAATACCATGGGCAAGTTCCTCCGCCGCCACTTCGGCCGCATGCGCCGCATCCGCGCGGCGCGCGCGCGCAACGCCCTGCAAAATAGCTGGCCGCACTACCAGCCAGAATTAGTAGAGCTCGAACAGATCCGAAAAGAGGACGCCGCCTGGACGCCGACGACGCGGAAGCCGCGCGGCGCGGCCGTCGGCGAGTCGAGCGACGACAGCGACGCGGAATCGGAGGACGAGCCGCTCGAGCCGTTCGACCTCTACGCGGCATTGGGCGTGCGCAAGGGCTCCAAAGGTGTGACTGGTGGAAGGTCGAGATGCTTCGCCCAGTTCCACAGTCGATCTGCAAGACTGGACCCGGAGCGGTTTAGGGAAGCCATAGACTACGACCAAGAGGCTTGGTTGCAGTACCGACGAGTCGCCCTGGCCTTCGTGGTCTTGAGCGACGATTCAAGAAGGGAAGTGTATGACAGTGCCGGTTTTGAGGGCCTCGTCAAGTCCGAGTCGTACTCCGAATTAAACGTTTTTGAATTGGACGCGATTGGTATCTTCGACGATTTCTTCGAAGCTCTGAATCCGCTGACGGGCGTCGAGGATCCCGAGATCAAGGAGTACCTGCTCCTGAGCGCGGCGGACGACGACGCGGGCGACGAGGACGACGACGCGCTACCGGTCGTCGTGCGGAACGGCCGGCCGCGTCTGGAGGACCCCGGGGCCTTCCCGCGGCCTCCTCCTCAAGCAGCTGCGGCCTCATTAGCGCTCTCGGACACGGTCATGCGGAGTCGGAGACCCCAGTACCCCGGCGCGGACGCGTGGGCGAAGATTAAGAAATAGTTCACACACAGTTACTAACCTGCCGCCGCCGGCACGCCGTCGCCGCGACACATTCAGTGGTAGAAGTGCATGCCGAAGGTCGCGTCCTTCATCAGGTAGCGTCGATCCTTCTCGTAGTCCTCGGGCACCTCGAACTGCGAGACGCGACTGACGCGGTTGTAGTAGAAGATGCCTCTCCCTCGTTTATCTCTGTACGGGACCCAGGCGCCAATCGCGGACTTTTTTCCTTTCTTGTTCTTCCCGGCCGCTTCTAGTCGTTTGAGCTTCTCGTATTCCTCGACCTTCTTTCTTTTTTCCTCCTCCAACCTTAAAGTGATCTCCATCAGTGCCTCGCCCTCCAAGATAGCAAAGGCCGACGGTCTCCGATTGCAGTCGTAATCGAGCAGCTTGTGGACGAGATCCACGCGCTGCTGCCGACACGCTCTCTTGAGAGGCGTATCCCGCGCATAACTTTCACAGTTGACGTTCGCCCCGAACTCCAAGAGCGCCTCGACGGCCTCCATCGACCCTCTTAGTGCAGCATAGTGTAGAGCTGTCTCGCCGTCGACGTTCTTCGACTCGATGCTGATCTCCGTTTCTGATAATAAAAGATCAATGAGAGGCACGTGCAGAAAGTCCGCACACAGCATGAGCGCGTTCTGCCCGCCTGCGTGTGACGGGTCGAGTCGCGATCTCGCCCGAAATGCGCTCAAAATCGAAACAAAACCACCCACGGCCTTGTCTGATGGAGGCGAGTCGCGTCGACGGCGCGAAGGCACCACAGCACCGCGGGACACCGAGATCGCACCGATGTTCGAACACTCGGGATCCGCGCCTTCCTCCAATAACAGATCGACGGTGGGCACCCAGCCCCAGACACACGCGTAGTGCAAGGCCGAATGATCATGATAATCGACGCGATTCGGTTCCGCCTTCCGCTTGATGAGGCAGGCCTGCGCGAATCGCGGTCTCGACACGAATGAATGGGCTCGAAATCGAAAAAGAGACCACCCACGTCATCGTGAGATGGACACGAGTCGTATTGACGTGAAGGCACCGACGTGGGACGCCGAGATCGCGCCACAATTTTTTGGCGGTCCTCGGCGGTCCCGGGTCGTATCCATTCCATATCGGAAACATCTCCATCTGGTTTTTTAGCTAACGGCAAACCTTTGGAATCGACGCCGAACCGCCGCGCACAGAACGTCTCGACGGGCGGCGTGAAGGCCACGTGCAGAGGCGTGCGCCTGTGCGGAAACGGCCTCAAAATCGGAAAAGAGACCACCCTTCACAATCTCTCCCGGAGACGACGCGTTTGAAACCGCCTTCCGTTGACATACGAGACGCCGGCGCCCGCCACTTGCCGTTGTCCACGTCGACGTCGAGTTCGGTATTTTCGAACTGGGGCTGGTTCTTCGTATCAGTGATAAACTGCACCATCCTCAAATAGCCTTCGCGGCAGGCGATGTGTAACAGCGTGTCGTCGTTGAGGTTGGGATATTTCCTGTTCACGAACCTCCATTCACTGATCAGTATACCTCTGAGAGCCCTAAAGTTGCCGCCCGCGATGGCCTCGGACTCTTTCGTTTGTCTAGAAGCGCGGGGGTCGTCCGTGGCGGTCTCCGTGTCTCTCGGTCTTCTCGCTATGATCGTGGCCTGCGCGGAGCATCGCGGTCGCTCGACCTCGTCTGATGGAGACGAGTCGCGTCGATGGCGTGGAGGCGCCTCTACACAACGGGACGCCGAGATCGCGCGAGCTTCTCTTGGTCCTTCACGCGGTTGGCGCCGTCGACGGCCGACACCCACTCGATGACCGCGAATATTAACGAGTTGCGCTTGCGGTTGTCTATGCGTAGATCTTCTTCGACTTCTTTTCGACTTTCGCCCTGGGTCTCGACCTTGCCGCAGATGGCACCCATGGCTTGGGCAGCCTACCACTTGTGCGGGCAGCCCGGCAGCGGCAGCGCGTCGCGGCGGCCGGTCCTTCGCGCGGCGCACGGATGCGCTGGTGATCTGTGCGTGCGCACCCGCGGCTGGATGCGCTCGGTAGCGCCAGCGCCAGTTTGTCTCGGCCGCGCTGCCAGACCAGACCCGTACGGAATTTACGAGCGGTGCGTCGCACGAGCGATCGGTCCCGAGGCCTCCGGGGACCGCCCGAGCGCTTGGTCGTGCACTGTCGTTGGCAAGCTTCGCGGCGCTGGAGCAACGAGATTGCTCGCGTTGGGACGCGGCGCCAGAGCTCCCGTTCGCCACGCGACGGACACAAGCAAAGCGGTGGGGGACGGCCATCGCTCCTCACGCAAAACGCTGCCGAGTTTTGGGGGCTGCCCGCCGCTCCTGCAGGGGCTGCCCATCACTGGGGTACAGAGCTGCGCATCCGTGCGCCGCCGCTTCCTTACGCCTGCGCAGCTCGGTGCTCGCGCCGCGCGACAGCAGCGCCAGGCGCGCGCGAACCCGTGCAGACGCCGTCGCGCAGAAAAGTCGACGGACGCCACAACACAATAAACCATGGGCTGGCTCTTCGGCGAGACCGTCAAGAAGGACGCGAACTACCACGGGTGTCGCTACGTCTGGGGCAAATTACATCAGAAGGAAAGCGACCTGGTGAAGTTGAAAAAAGTCTTCGACAGCGCCGACCGAAGTGGCGACGGCGAGGTCGACATCCACGAGTTCCTGATGTATTTGGACATGGAACGGACCAAGCTCATAGAACATATCTTTCGCCAATTCGACACCGACGGTGGTGACAGTCTATCATTCAAGGAGTTTGCTTTAGCTTTATGGACCTTCGCTTCTTTGGATATAAATGGTATAGGAAGATTTACGTACGAGATCTACAAGAACGACCAAAGGGATGGTATCGATGGGACCGGGATCACGGACTTCATCGAAGGGGTGTTCGGCAAAGGTAACGTGGCGGGTCGCGAACGCGCCCGAAATGAACTGGAGAGAATCAGGCGGGAGGAAGGCGGCGTCATCGACCGCTACGAGTGGGAGGAGTTCGTCGAGGACAACGCGAAGAGCTCGTTGGGGCCGTTGATCAGGATGCATCGGGTGCTCTGCGGCAAGACGCTTGGATTGAAATTCTGGGAGAAGGCTCGCAAAGGCAGAGAGGAGCACTACGGGGAGCTGCCCTGGCCGGCCATCTCGAAGAATATAAGGGCTGGTGACTTAAGGGAAGACGACCGCGAGATCTCGAAACATGAACATTCATTCAAGGATTGTGTGAGTGCCGCCTTTAAACATGCGGAGCACAAGAATTCGTTACTCCAAAAGGATTACGACCGCGCCCTCGAGCACTGCCAGAAGAACCTCTCGAGGAAGGCTGGGGATCGGGGCGACGAGCATCCCTGTTATGTCGACGTGCAAGTGGCCAAAGAAGCGATAGAAAAGCTCGAAGACCTGAAGCGGAGCGAGCATAGGATGGACAACCGTCTGAGTAGGGAGGAGTGGACGGACTGCTTCCTGGAGGTCTGGAAGGACAAGGAGATGCGGCGGCAACTTTTATTAGATCCCAAACCGCCCAAGAGGAAAAAACAACCTTTACGTTTGAAAAAAGGTCAGGTCCAACATGTGGTCAAGAAGGACGAGTGGGAGCCGCCGCCCCGAGCGCACTGTCCTCCTACCAGACCACAAAGTGCGTCCGCGATGCGACGAGAGAACAAACATCAAAAATTGGTGTGGAAGATGCATAGAAAAGATAAGCGCCAGAAGGAGTCGCGACAGAGCTACGCGGACTGGGCGCCGAGCATGAATTTACCGGAGGCGCCGGAAGCCCGACAAGCGGATCGACCAAAAGTTGAAATGGGAACCTTCTTCGACCTCGGGAACGACAAAGCGACGGCGGCCGCGAAGAAGGCGAAGAAAGTCGAGGACGAGGCGAAGAAGGCCCCCAAGAAGAAGGCGAAAGTTACAAGTTTCGGCCCCGGCGGCGGGACGAAGATGAAGACGGGGCGTGTCTCGAAAGCTAGGTTCTCGGGCAACGCGTCGGTGGGCTCGACCCAAACACGCGCTTCTAGGATCTCGGTCCCGTCGCTGAAGGGCGCGGGCGGCGACCTGAATTTGCGCTGGGACATGAGCGTCGCGACGGGGTCCTTCGGCGGCGGGCGGTCCGTGGGCGGGCGGTCCGCGGCGTCGCGGTCCCATACGTCGCGCGGCTCGTCCTCCTCGCGCCGGCCCAAGTCGGCGAGCGCGTCGCTCGGGTCGTCGCGGTCGCGCCGGTCGCGCGTGGCGCTCGCGCCGGCGTAATGATGTGATGTTGTTAGTTAGTCCCAGTCCCCCCTCGGCGCAGTCGCCGCGGTCACTTCTGATGCTCCTCGAGGAGGGCGACGATGGACGCGTTGCCCGCGGCTTTTGCATTGGCAATTGGTGTATCGCCGTCTTCGTCTGCTACGTTTAGGTCTGCATCGGCTCCGCTATCTAACAAAAGCTGAACAACCTCGATGGGCCCATAGTATGCGGCTAGACTCAGAGGCGTAGTGTTACGTGAATCACGCCTGTGGACATCCGCGCCGTTGTCCAGCAGCAGCCGCGCCGCGTCGACGTGGCCGATCTGGCAGGCGATGAATAGTGGCGTCGCGCCGTCCTCCGTCGTCCGGTCAATCGCAGCACCTTTTTCTAGCAACAGCCGCGCCGCGTCGACGTGTCCATTCTGACAAGCGATGAATAGTGGCGTCGCGCCATCCTTGTAAGCCTGATTAACGTCCGCGCCTTTGTCCAGCAACAGGCGCGCCGCGTCGACGTGGCCCTTCGAGCAGGCGATATACAGCGGCGTTCGACCGTCCTTGTCCGCCCGGTCGACCTCCGCGCCTTTGTCCAGCAACAGGCGCGCCGCGTCGACGTGGCCCTTCTCGCAGGCGATATACAGCGGCGTTGCGCCGTTCTCCTTCGCCCGATTAACGTCCGCGCCTTTATCTAGCAACAATA
>Ga0099799_10184_pt1 | contig 19239 bp, 9 predicted proteins | sample Uncmet6_SortLC_1_FD_89033 | JGI IMG/M metagenome (GOLD analysis project Ga0099799, IMG submission 89033) | Marine eukaryotic communities from CALCOFI LINE 67, Pacific Ocean - CN11_C50_N6_SortLC_1 | ecosystem: Environmental > Aquatic > Marine > Oceanic | place: Pacific Ocean: Monterey Bay...
TATTTATGTGATGAAAAAATGCTTTAAACAAACTTGTATACATCAATAATTTATGATTTAGTGCAAATAAATAATATTTCCTTTATTATCTCTACCGTAAACTTTTCCAGGATTATTTCTTGAATTGCTATCACACCAAGAACGGTCAGTACTTTTAGTTGGTGTTCTGTTACCAGTCGAAAGACAATTATTCACTTGCTTTTCGAAACTTCCATGTTGACCCCATTGCTTCGCTTGAATATCTTTATATCTTCTATCTTCTATTTCTCTACGTTTTCTCATTTCGTCATCTACACGTTTTCGAATTGCAACTTCTATTTGTTGTCTTATTTTTTCTTCTATTTTTTGCCGTTCTTCCTGTTCAACACGTTTTCTTATTTGTAATTCAAACATTTTTCTTTCTTGTTCTTCTTGCTCTTTTCTTCTTTCCTCTTCTTGTTTTCTTCTTCTTATTTCTTCAGCTTCTCTAAGTCGTCTCATCTCCTCTTCTCTTAACATTCTTTCTTGCTCTTTTTTTTGTTCAGATTTACGTCTATACAAATCCTTACACTGTATTTCCAGTTCTTTATCATTTAGCTTACTGCTATTATATTTAGGATTAAAATAACATATCTTATCGTTGGATTTTCGTGTATTCATATCTTTCTTGGACTGACCATGATGTATATCACAACCACGAGTAAACCATGGTCCCGTTGAATGTACACTAATTGAATTATATCCATCAACACCATATACATTATTTGCATAATCTATACATTTATTCGTAATAGTATCTCTATTTACACTCATTATATCAGAAATTCCAAGATGATGTTTGCGTAATCCACTTAATATTTTACCATCATTGGGATTACATACTACATTTTCTTTAATTGTTTTTTGTGAAAAACTTTCAATATTTTTTGTGTAAGTATTTACTATGATATATGAGATTAATACAAGTAACAATACATAAACAATACATTCACTATATTTCATTATATTTATATACATTTTTATTTCAATAATTATCAATAAAAAATTAAGAATTTTCATAATATTATTCATTAATTTCTATATTCACTTTCAAATCGTCTTTAACAAAATAACATTCTCCAGACGCAGTCCATTTAATAACTATCGGTAACACTTCAACACCATGTTTTACTGCTTCGAATACAGCATTTCTGTACTTTGGATCGATATTACTCGGTTGAAAAGATGATACATCGGTTCTTTGAATAACATAGCATATAATTGTTCTTTTATTTGTGGTTTGCTTTATTTTTGAAAGTTCGTTTATATGTTTTAAAGCTCTTGGACTGATAGTATCAGTTACTTTTTTACGAAAACCATCTGGAAAATATGAAATTTTATCATTATATTCATATTTTGATAAATCCATTTTCTTCTTGTCTCTATCTAGACAATCAACATAGTCCGCCTTCGGTGTATGTTTCACTTCTAATATGAATTCAGTATTATTTTCGTCAACTCCGGCAAAATCAAAACGAGAATTCATAAAAGTCGTTTGAGTTTTTAACGATTTTATAGAACTTAATGATTTAATTAAATTGTTTTCTAAACATTGTTTAACAATAATTTCTGGTAAAGATGTATCTGTTCCAATATATTGGACATTGTCTTTTTCTTTGACTATTGATATAATTACTTTGAATTTACATTTATTGTTAACTTTATCAATCTTTTTCATTAATACATTTGATCCAGCATTTACAAGTCCACCACAACCAAGTGATGTAGTATGAGCCAATACAATACTACCATCTTGTAGTTTTACATCCGCGACATAAGGAGTCTTACAAGTAGATGACGGTCTCTTCACAACGGTTCCTTGAATTAAATCATCAACACTAAAAAGTTTTGTCATATTTGAATTATTTTATAAAATTTTGATTCTACTAATAGTAATAATAATAAATATTGTTCATTTTTTTGACAACAATAAAATAGTATAAATCCTACTTAGTTACTTCTAATATTCAAATATTACAATGTATTCACCAAAATATGTTTTGTATAATATGCTTTTTTACAAAAATATAAATAATTTGCTTATAAATGTTAAACAACCTGATTATATGAATCATATTTCACAAAATCTTCAGGCTATTTTGTCTTATAACAAAGAAGTTTCTGTTATAAATACATATTACACATCAGATAAAGAATTTATTCTTTCTAAACCATTTATATCTGAAAACAATACAGTTTTTACATTTTCTTATATGAATCTTACTAAATCAAATGAGTTTTTTTCACACTATTGGTGGTTCAAATTCAAAAGTTCTGAATCATTTAAAAAAAATAAAATTCAAAATATAGGACAAAAACTGAATAAACACATATTTGAAGAAGCTTTCAATAAATTATCCAGTTATCAACAAAATGAATACAATCAATATGGAAAAAAATTGATATTTGGAGAAGATATTGTAATTTTTGCAGAGAAAAAATACGATGCTTTAAAATGGATATCTAATAAACTTGATATTGATAACACAAAGAGCAATATTGTAATTAGAAGTCCAATTATGTATACAAATATAAATGCTATTCCAGAAAAAGTTGCTGGTATGACATATGTTAAAACAATATCTCCATATCAAGTAATTGAATGGGTAACAAATAAATCTTTTCAAAAAAATCCAAATGGCATCTAATTAAGAATATTATTAAATCAAAAATCATAAAAATGATTGATAATCATATATTATATATACAACTGTATCCAATATGAATATCAAAATGTTTTTCAATTCAAACATTATGAAAAATATATGTTTATTCTTTTCTGCATTCTTCTTAACATTTGGTGCCGGTGTTGTTGGAGGATATTTATCAATTATATTTTGTCATAAACTATCAATATTTGATTTACAACCAATACCAATTGCATTATTCTTTTCAAGTTTAGATTGCATATTCAGAAAAAAGATTACAAATCATTTTGTTATTATATTATCACTTTATGCACTAAAAAATAATACACATCTACATTAAAGATGGATTATCAGTAGATGGATCAAACTCTTCAATGTTCATGACTGTCATACTGGAAGTAATATGAGATACATCCTCTTGATGTTGTCCAGTTAAACATCTACTAACGACTAGAACTGCTCCAATCTTTAATACAAGTTCCCAAGTGTCATTCATTTCACAATAATTCAGTTGAACGACCCCGTTCAGGATATCATCTATATGTAATCTATTCGTACTTTCTTTTTCACCTTTTACAATTATAGTTCTAACATCAGATCTGTATCTAGTCGTTAGATTTAAACCGAGATCAGTAGGACCAAGTTCATTTGAATTTAGATTAATACAATCTTCTGTAGGAAAATTTTGTGCAATAGATATTATTTCTGTTAAAGAATATTTAAGTTTGAAGTATTTAGTGGGATTTTTTATATTTTCTTCATTTTTCTTTAAAAGATTTGATAACGTTAAAAATATGTCATTTGGAATTTGTTCTCTTTTATCGAAAATATAATCCATGATTTCATGGTTGTTTACACTTTTGGTACCATCTTCACCCATGTTTGATGTTTTTTTGACTTTTTTAGTTGTTTTACTCTTATTTGTATAAGAATCTATAACATAAATAGTATTCATTTTTTTGCAAAATATTTATGTTATGATTTTGCAAACTTTTATTGGTTTTTTACGATATTTTATTTGATTTTTGTATAATCATCGTAAAATAAGTCTACCATCCAGCATAAAGAATGTCTTCCTTTACAATATTTGAATCCTTTAGAAAGTCAATAATACTCTGACGAGTTCCTATTAATTCTGCATTTTTTGCTTTTTCCAACAAATCCAATTTATTACATTTATTAACCAAGAATGTTGGATATGTTTTAAGATGTTCCCATTCATAATTAAGTCTATAATGTTCTAATAATCTTCTTTTACTCATAATTTCATACTTATTTATTGGTACATTTTGGTGTACATATGTAATACAGCAATTATCCCACCATCTTAAAATTTTATTTACGCATTTTTCTTCATTCTTATATTTTTCATTAAATTCTTTGCATGTATTTACAAATTTATTTCGATTATAAAGATACAAAATATTCAGAATATCCCAAGGTATTAACATTCTATATTCGTTATTATTTGCAAAATCATTCATAACATCCATTGCGTCATTCAATTGATGTTATGAATTTATTTCATTTTTTTTGCAAAAATATTTATGTTATGATTTTGCAATTTTTATTGGTTTTTTACGGTATTTTATGTGATTTTTGTATAATCATCGTAAAACAAATACTCAAACATTACGTCTTTTATTGGTTTATTTTCTATATAATGATGAGTTATTTCAAGTAATTCGTTTAAACGTAAATCCCAATTTTCTTTGTTCTTTATTCTTAAAATACCATCTTTACCAGCTTTCCAACAAGATTCTATTTTTTGATTATTAGAATCAATATAAGTATCTGGATTGAATCGTATTACAACAATTGGTCTATGAATATTATTCTCACTAAAATCCTGACTTAATTCCATGATTCTCTTATTTTCACAACTATAATCTCCATGTTTGTGTTTATTTTCATCACATTCTATAATCAATATATGACTTCCTAAATCAGAAACTAGATCAGGTCTTTTCTTAGAACATCCTAAATCATATGCCTTATCGTTTACCCAATCAACATTGGTATGTTGAGTTATAAACTCTACCATAGACAACTCCTTTGTTTTGTAATTACGTTTTACAGTATATCCTTCTTGAATAGCGCAAGTTACACATAATTTATCGTATTTTCGATTACCGTGTTTTGATTTACAGATTCTACAAATTTGACTTCCTTCACACTGAATGCATCTGTATTTTAGTTTACCATGTATACAGCCGGAACATGGGATACATTGAGATTTTCTACGATTGTGTTTACAAATATTTGACCCACCGCATTTAACACAGTCTGGCTTTCTTATACCATGTTGACAAAATATAGAACCGTGGCATTCTCTACATTGCTGCTTGAGACGACCATGAGTACAAATTTGACTTCCTTTACAATCAACACAAGATGCCTTCCTACGTTTATGTTCGCAAATGGAACTTCCTTTACAAGCAACACAAGATGCCTTCTGACGCTTATGCTCACAAATTTGACTCCCATTACACGGGACACATCTTTCTTTGGGAATACCGTGTTCACAAATGGAAATACCTCCACAGGTTGTGCAGCGGTCCTTTCGCTTATTATGTTTACAAATTTGACTTCCTTTACAAGCAACACAAGATGCCTTATATCTGTTATGTTTACATACACCACTTCCTCCACATTGTATACATATTGACTCTTGCTTATTATGCTCGCACTTCCATCTTGTACCACTCCATATTCTAATTTTTCCTCTTACAAGCCATTTTTCTCCTTTATTTCTTTCTAGTCCTCTTTTCCATTTCCTTAAATGTATCATATGAATGAACCCACCAGGTTCATTCATAGTACTAATCTGTACTATTTTAATTACGAATAAAACCTTATATAATTTAACAGGTAGCTGTTCATGAATCTTATAAGAGTTTTTGTACAAAATGATTAACATCAGTCACATGAAAAAGAAGACAAAAGATTTGTTTTTCGTAAACCTCTAAGGGCGTTTTGAATAGAATCCAATGAGATACCTAATTGTATACCTTTAGTCGGTTTTTTGGATCTTTCTCTAGGAGTTGTTTTTTTAAGTTTAATATTTTTAAAATCTTGAGCACTAAACTTTTGGATGGTAGGAGAAGGCTGATTCTTTATAACTTTACCATTCAATACTTCAGGGTCGATCCCATCCGAAACCAATTTTTGTTCGACAGCTTTTCTGGGGACTCCTAATTTTAACATATTAAAATATTTAGCATATTCTTTTTGTTTATTATCTGATGATCCTTGATTTTGTTGAATAGTATCAAATGAATAGTTTTGAATCGGTATAAATCCAGTTTCATGCTTTCTGATTTGCGCAATTTCAAGCAATATTCTACCATAAAGGTTTTCCTTATCATCCATCAATGATGATACAATTTGTACTTGAGATATTACAAATATGAAATCAACAATAGAGTTTTTAAGGGTATTGTCTATTTCTTGTTTATTACCTATATTATCATACAATGTACATCCTGGTAATATTCGAGCACTAATAGTAATTGTGCTACCTGATTGATTAAAGTCGTCCCATATAATAGGTTTATTGTACTTTTTCTGCGTAATTGATTTGATTCTATTTAGTAGGATTTGGAAAGATTTGAAAAATTCCTTATGTTTCGTTTCTTCAATCGACATTTGGAAAGATATCCAATCTCTATTCTTTGATATTATTGTCGACAAAGTAGATTGAATCAATATATTATCATTTTGATGAATATTTCCTTTTTTTTCACTTTTAGATAGAATGTTATGGTATTGACTCATGTAGGAATTTGAAGGAATACTATTTGATAAGATTACTTTTATATTTTCAAGACTTTCTGGTTTGGAATATCTATGAATCATATTGATACACTATTATCTTATTTCTCTGGGTTTTGCTTTAATACGTGTACTGCTCGCCATCTTTCAAACGAATCGACATCAAATTCCCTGATTCTTTTGATTTGTTCATTTGTAAAATTTTTTGGGGCTGGTGTTTTTACAAGACTTGCGATTTTATTAGTCTTACTCTTTTTTTGAGAAGTTGCCTTAATAATTTTGGAATAAGTTGGAATATAAACATTGAAATCTTCATTTCCTAACAATTCATTATTTTTGAATATGTAACCTTCTCTTTCAAGTCTATTTGATAAATCATATTCTTCATCAATTGGAATTATACCAAGGTTTTTTTTAATAATATAGAAAGGATAAACTATTTCGTCTATATTACATTTATACATATTATACATAATATAAGAATTTATTTCTAACGGTAAGCGCCATTTCTAAAATGGTCTTCCCTCATCGAATATACTTCGTCATCTGTCAACCATCGCGCCCATTTTGCCATTGCATACAATCGAGTACGTCTAGAATTATTGTACAGATTAAATCGATTAAGCAATGATGTATAAGTGGCAGATGTATGGCGTTGACTATTATTATAGCTAACCTCCTGTATTGATGTCCAACCTGAATTCCAAGCCCATCTTTCCGCATATTGTAGTTTGCTAGTATGAGCACGATAACGTAGAACCATTAACATTTTACCATTTCTATTTCCATTATCCAGGTCATAAGTTCCAAAGTCCTGATTTCCGCCTCCCGGATACTCATCTATTCCCATTCTGCGGGTGTTTGTTCCCTGGTTGTTCTCATATATATACCATTGTTTAGAAACATAAGATGCGGAACCAGTGTTTACACTATTAGATTCGTTATGAATTTGCGCGACGATCTCTCCGACTGTATCATTAACCATCATATCTAATACAAATGCCAATGTCCAGTTTTCATTAGATCCCTTCAATACATTTTCAAACGATATCTGACATCTGCTTGAATAACCCGAATCAGTCAAAGGACCCATTGTTGATGGGTCATCATTCCAAACACAATATCTACTATTAATCGAATCCTTTGATATAAATATGTTATTATAAATGATTGGTTTATGTTCGTTCAGCCTACAATCAAAAAGATTACCTTGTGTTCTTCTATCACCAGCTCTGAAAAATAAATTTGCTGAACTCGGCCCCCTTCCCATGTCGTAAATTGTCCACCCTTTACTTATCAATGAAGCTCTTGCCGTTTCTGCAGCAAGTGTACCATCTGGACTTTCCCCTTCTGGGTATCTGGCTCCATAATAGGCTCTGTTTGCGTTTAAAGTTGTTGCTGGTTGGTTTGTCCAAGTATTTGCTTGTATCAAGAATTTACTGTAATTTTCTGGAGTTATATATGCATCATTAAAAGAATTAGACCAATTTGTATCACAATCACTAACAACCCATGTACCAAGACCATTTCCCATAAAATCGTAAGCTTGATAAAAAATACTGTCTAAATTAAGGATTCCTTTTAGTGTCCATCCGCTGAAATCCGCATTCATTAGACGATTGCAATATGAAAACATAGAGCTCGCATTATTTTCAGTACTAGAATATGGTGATACTGAATAATCAATATTCCAATTTTTGAAATAAATCCCATTTGTATCATATTCCATTTTGTTAGAAGTATCTCTTCCGAAAGAACTGGAAAACACACTGTTCATAGCATAGTTGTTAGTATGACCCTGAAGTACAACAAATTGACAATTTTCCATTCTAAAAATAGAGTTTCTTCCTAAACCCCAGCAGTTGTTAAACATGTTTCTCACGGTTCTACAACAACTATAATCCCAACCACCACCTAAAGGTATATTATATGAACTCGGGTTAGATGGGTCATTAAATTCATATCTGGTAGTCCAAGTTGTAAAATCGGTTCCATTAGGTGGAATAAAGCTTGTTTTTAAATAATCTGGTAGGCGACTATTGTTATATCTGGGAATAATTACCATACGATGCGGCATTTCTGGATACTTTATCCATCCTCCACTGTAACCGTTAGAACCCGAACTATTTGTACTCCACACTCCATAGACTCCTGTAGTGTGACCGTCGATAAGTGCATTGTCCATTGAGTAAGTGTTGTTGCTTCCAAGATGAGTCCAACTGACATGTGATATTTCGGTATTATTAATATCATAAGCCTTTATAGATTCAATATCTATAAGTGAGGTAGTACCATTTCTGTATAATATTACATATGCGCCATCTGTTATACCACTAACGTCAATATCTATACCATCTCCTAATTTATAACAAGATTGAAAAGAGGAATTTGCATTATAGTGTATTCCAAGTGGGCATGTTATAGACCAAGATGATAATCCAACTCCGGTAAAAAAATGACAATTATAAAACATGCTGGACATGGTTGTTGTATTCTTTATGGTCCATCCAGTAACATCTGGGTCGATTGCTTTACAATTATAAAACAGACTTTGCATAAATATACCACTCGAATCTATTATTTCGTCTCCACTCGAATTTGTATATGTAAATGGATTGTTCAAATTCCAATTTTTCATAGATGTATATGGTCCTGGTTCATATCGTAGTCTATCATAATATGCATCGTATAATCTTACATTCCTCACTATACCTTCCCACTTATTGTTAGAATTTTGTGTGCCCAGCGCTCCGCCACCAATACATAAATCTCCAGTACCAGTATTAAGAGTTGTATCAAAAATATGTTCATCAGAATAGTTTATCATAGTTTTCATGTCTAAGGCATATAGGGATATTTTGCGATTTGTAGCATGATATGATACGGCCACTTTATAAAATCTATTTGGCTCAATGTGTATATTACTCCAATAGTCATAACTATAACCCACAAAACCAAGAGAATTGTGACCAGTATGATGTTTTTGAGTTCTCAAACAAAATAATTCATAACTCGTATTATCACCAAAACCTACTATATATTTTGCCTGGGTCCCAGTATAAGTAGAAAGGATGGTTGCTTCCATATATTTATTTGTATTGCCGTGCATAACTGACATGTCCTCACCATCGTAATTTACCATAAAATTATAGTCTAAGGCTTGAGTTATATTGTCATGTGGATTACTATTAAATTCAATGGACTTATCTTGAATATATTTGGCATAAATAGTATCACCAATTTCCCAATCACCTACTGCATTCCCGCTGTTATTTTTACGTCCTTGTAGTTTAGTAACATTTCCTTCAAAATCACTTTGCCAACCTAAGAATACATCACCATTATATACTATTTCTCCTTTTCTAACTACAATTACAGCTTTCGTTACATTGCTTCCTATTGCAGGAGGACTGGAATCATCTTTAAATACATCTGTCCATCGTGTAGCATCAGTATAAAAGTATTCTCCGTGAGTAGGTATTGCAGTGCTATATCTACCTCGAGCATGTAGCAAAGGAATTGTAACAGATTCAACATATAATCCAATACTGCTCCAATTAAAGATAGTACGTGCCAGGGTAAAATCATATCCTGCTGAATTTTGAAACATATTATAGAATCTTTGAGCGTTTGTGAAATTACAATTATCCATTTTGAAATAACCTCCATCACTTGCAAGGTCCGGGGTGGACTGAATCATGGTGTCTGCCCATTTGACTGCACTATAATCCCAGCCGTTTAGAGTAGAATAATAAGCAAGCTCGCCAATTGCTAAGTTATTACTGCTGGTATTATTGGTTGAATGAACATATATTCTATAATACTGATATTCTCCTGGATTCATTATAGTCCATTGACTATAGTTTCTGCCATTTGAGTTATCGTCATTTGGGCTAAAACTGCTACTTGTTTGAATTTTTTCACCCTTTTTAGTAGGCCACGCATGATGTTTTCCTGCACTAAATTGAATATTATGACCTTGACCATCAACACCATAATCCCATATAGAAACAATTTCAGCTTGTGATGGATTAGTGATATCACTGGGAAGTCCGTTACTGTATCTTCCACCACCGACTTGATTTCCCTGGAAATCTAATCTTACAGCAAACATCTGATTAGTAGTCCCACGCATTTCTATACAAACATACAATTTGTTTGCTTCATCCCAAGCAACATATGTTGGAGGGTTTGGTGCACCCCAATTTGTAAATTTGCCAAAATGTCTAGGAAGATTTTTTGCGGATTTGAAATATGGTCTTTTGTCTATTGTTGTCCAGTCAGAATTGTTGTTTGAAGCTTGAATCTCCCAATTTCTTGGAAGTTTATCGAAACGATCGAGACTTGTTGTAGAATTAGCATTTGGAACAGCCCACATTCTATACATTAATGCTCTTTCACGCTTAGGACACTCAATCTGTAACCATCCTGGCGCATTTGTTATCCAATCTTGATTACTAGTTGCTAATGTGTTATTAAACGCCTTTTTGGCGGTTCCACCTGATGCAGTTGCGAAACCCTCTCCAAAACTGCCACTTGCAGTTTCTTCTCCAATCATACCACCAGCACCAATAATAGGCTTTGATTGTTCATCTGGATAATAACTCATATCTATACCTTGGCCTCTGCCTAAATAATAAATACCATATAGAAAGCTGCCCATGCTAATAGAACCACCATGTGAATTGGTAGTATGACTTGGTCCGTCAATTCCAGCTTGAGGGACGGATAATGTCCACGACGATAATCCTTTTCCAACAAAATCATCTGCGTTATAAAACACAGAACTTAAGCTTGTCGGATTTGTAATAACCCAGTTACTTACATCCCCGTTAAAACGCAAACATTCACGAAACCAACTACTAAAAGAACCACTACTATCGGCTTTTCCTATTGTCCAATTTTTCAGACTTTGTGATTGGCCGCGTCCAAAATAACATTTATCTCTGTAATATTTTCCGCTCCATGTATATTTCCAATTCATATCAATAGATGTATGTGAATTATATCCAAATGAATTATAGAATATATTATATGAATTATGATCAATATTTCTAAAGTTACAATTGTCCATTTTAAATGATGCATTCTGGCCTAAATAAGTACAATTATTAAAAAGCTGCCTTATACCATAACAATATGTATAGTCAATCGAACCTTGAGCAAGATTCCACGAATAATGGTAACTTTCTGGTGAAGTACCTATTCCTACGCTTGTTGGCTCGCAACACTTAGCAAATGTAAATTGAAAATTCTCTGGTACATCATAGAATATAATATCATAATTGCCTTTTGAACTTGAATCCAAAACTCGTGTACTATTTATTGAATTGTTATAGTTTTGTCTATCTATAATTTTTGTAGCAAATTCACTTTCGTCTTCCGTCATCATTTCTGCACTGACCTGATTACCAATACGTCTACTTCCCCACCTATTTCTATGATCTTGGTTACTATAGTTAGACCAAGAATAATCACGATTAAATGGTTTAGGCCAAGCAGGTAAATTAATACGATAATAATATGCTCTGTTAGCGGGCATAGGAGGACTATCGTATACAATTTGTTCATTTTCATCTAATAATTGTACACTATAACCTCTTAACCAATCCTGAATTATATTTGAACTGCCACCCTGGTTATAAATAACAATTGCTTGTAAATCAGAACCACTATAATTTGTTCCTAAATCTATCCAAAGACTATACGTATTTCCTGGGTCATTTGGATAGGTTGTAGGTACATTAGGATCTACTCGAACACTATCACTAGTATTACCATTTCCATTATAATCAACTGGACCCAAGAGAGAATTATTATTTGCATAATCTGGACTATATTCTCTTGTAAATCCAACCGGCCATCCATTAGCTACATTATCACTGTTTGCAGTCCATATGTAATGACTTGTGTAACCTGGATTTTCATAATTTCTAAATATTGCAGGTAAAGCAGATGCATTTCCTACTGCGGCAACATTTACATTATTAACCCATAATTGAACTTCTCTTAACCGCAATTGTCTGTTTCCAAGAGCTCGAAGTTGTAAGTATCTTACACTACTTTTACACAATATAGAACCAGAATGAAGAGGAGAATCTGCGTTTCTTGTCATTAAGACTTCATTGCCCCCAGACCCCCTGCTCTTTCCACCTACTTCACCATCTTTATGCCAAAATTCTTGGACATAAGTAGTTTCTGAATTGATAGTAGTATTAAAATCGATTACTTTATTATTAATGTTGTCAAAAATGTTTAAACCTGTGGCAGATGGAACGCTATCTCCATCTGGATAAGAATATCCATTTTCAAGCTCAGAATGTGTCATAAAAACCTTCATATTAGCACTTCCTCCTGAAAATTTAAACCCAAAGTAAAAATCTGAATCAAAAGAGAATTTAATAATAGATTTTTTACTTTGATAGTCAGTTAAACCTTCAAATGTTCCAATAAAATATTTATTATCAGTACTAATAGACCATTCCAAGGAACAATTATGTTTAGAAATAATTGGCATTGTACCTTGGCTCAAATCAATATCAACTCCAGTACCTAATCGAACGCAATTATAAAACATATCACTCATATAATACTTGTATTTCAAAGGACTTTGAATACACCAAGATGATAAACCATTTCCTCTAAACATACTACAACTATAAAACATGGCACCTAAGCTTGTCGGATTTGTAAAACTCCACCCACTTACATCACCATCAAAGCGATAACAATCTCTAAACATACTGCCAGCAGATCCACTGGAATCAGTACCTGTATAATGTAACTTCCAATCTCTAATAATTTGTGAACCAATTGAAACCTTGACTCCACCATTATTTTGTATAAAGTCAACCCTCTCGCCAGTTAGATTATCATCCACATAAATTCTTGCGCCAGCAGCACCGTCCGCAGTTTGTCCCATTAAGTTAGTAATAATATCCCCGTCATACCATTGATAATTTCCTTGACCCGTATAGCGTCTACCATGTATATAGGAATCACCCATATGTTCCATTAAGATTTCAGTAAATAGTTTAATCTGTCCCTCAAATACAACTCTATAATTGTGACTGGCCCAATCTTTTCGAAGAACTGTACAATTATAAACTTCGGTATGAGTTGGAATAAATCCTAATATATAACTTACTTCTTCTGGATGTACTAAAAAGTACTGTCCATTGGGGTTGCTTCCATGAGTATCGTACCTTAAAACATTCAGTTTTCCTGGACAAGTAAGCTGAATTCGAGGATACATGCCATTAGTATCGACATGTTGTATCCAAATATTGCCCATGGCATAATGAAGTCCATTATAGGTTATTCTTGTAGCTAGCACATAATTTTTATTCGCTGGAGTGTTATCATCATATTGTTTCCTTTTTTCGATATATTTTTTATAATCAAATTCACAAGCATAAAGCTGATTACCTGTTTCTATTCTCATACGCGTATTTTCTCCAATTAAATGGTCTGCTTTTCTATTCCACACAACACCATTACATGGTGTGGTACTAAATAGTAACAATTGTCCGATTGCAAGTTGGATATTATGAGTAGTACCAGTTATTTTAAATCTCCAATATTTTACAACAGTACCAGAGCTAGTATTTCTCCACGATGGTTCGAACGTTTTCATAGTTGGTTTTGAACCAGCTAAACCATTTTCAGTCCATTTAATATTTTTTCTAGTGTCAACAACTATCCATTCACTATTATCAAAACTATATTCTAAATCCCATTGTGTTGGAGCATAAATGGAATAAGCAGCATTATCCATTCTGCTAACAATACTGTAGCTTGTAACATGTTTACCAGCTGGGAAGGTTATATTAATATATATTGGATCTGATTCAGTTGGGTTATTTTGTGAATGATATGGTGTCGAACCATCAGTGGTGATATTATCTCTATCTATATCTTCGACGTTAGTATCCCAACTAAATGCATTATATATTTGATAACTATAATTCTGATCAGATGTAGTAATTGTATATCCTTCTTTCTCATAGCTCGAAGCAACCGCATATGGACCCATATCTGCTAAGTTGGCTGGAGCTATATGTTCGGGTTCATTAATATAAAACGCAAGTTCGCTCATTTCAATATAATTCCAGTATCTATATCCTCCTTGAAGTATCATACGATACCACTTGTAATTGCCTGGATTTGAAATGAAAAAGGCTTTTGAATATTTTAAACCGGCTACCGAAGCGTCGATTGTATGATTAGTACCAGAAAGGTCTTCGTCTTCACCTGTTTCTGGGAAAATTTGTCCGGTCCTTTTATCAATCGTGGCCCATTTTTCTCCATCAGATGAACCTTGTAATGTCCAAGCGTTTGGCATTAATTCGGATCTGGAAAATGTATGTACAGTTTGGTACCAACCATCTGAAGATGTACTACGATGGTATCCATATACTGGCCACATACGATATGAAGTTAAGGTTTGTGAACTGTTTAACTCAAAACCTATAACTGAAGTATCTAATATATCATCGACTTCATTAAAAGTATAATAATTCCAAGGATCACCAGTATATCTGATATTGACGTCTCGATATCCACTTCTGAAGTAATAAGGTCCAGTTGTAGTTACGTCAGAATGATGTTCAATTACTTTATTATTAAAAAGATTCTCCCCCAATGGCTGGATTGTCCAAGCTGAATTTGTATAATGAGTAGATATGTAACTAGCAATATTAGAAGTTGTTGCAGCACCACCTACTATAGCTGTTCCAACCCCAGGAACGCCTTTTTTGTCAGATTGGGAAAATGCGAAATTTGGAATACGATAAGGGGATTTTCTTATATCTTGTGTCCCGTTGTCAGCCCAACCGGTTGAATCTTTGAGAATTTTAAGACGGTCCCAGCTATATATCTCACCACTTAGAGACCTGCCTTCAAACCATCTGTTTGTGCTTTCGGGTAAATTTTTGATTTGATACCAACCACTAGGACTTGGATTATTACCATATAAATCAGCTCCGTACAACCCATCTGATGTGATATTATGACCAAAACCATCGTAAAAACAACTGCCAGTATCTGTTTGGATTTGTGGCTTAAAACCATCCATTCTAAATAAAGATGCATGTCCAAGATTCCTACAGTGATAAAAAGCTCCTTGTATGTCGTAACAATATTTATAGTCCCAAGTACCACCAGCACTAACATCACTTATATCAATATCAACACCCCCACCTAGTTTGTAACACTGCTTAAACATGTTGTTCATTGAATAGCCTCCTTTGTATAATTTCTTATTTCCTGAATGTTTAACAGTCCAAGACGATAAACCAGTTCCTTTAAAACCAGCACAGCTAAAAAACATATGACTTAAAGTGCGCGGATCTATTATTGTCCATCCACTAACATCTGGATTAAAACGATAACACTCATAAAACATACTACCTACATTAGGTCCACCTAGATCATCCCATCCGCCATCTTCTAAATTATTAGAATAATCCATGGAAACATTCCAATTTTTAAGTTCTACCTTTCCATGATTTAAATAATCGGTCGAAGTTACTATATTATATCCAAAAGAACGATAAAACATATTATTCACCTTTTCACACTTAGTTGTAGTTACTCCATTCATCTTGAAATTTCCTCCATTAAGACTAAGACGATAACAATGAGCTAACATGTAATCCATATTGACGTTCATTCTGTAATCAAAACCTAAACTTTCACAAGTTATAGTAGTTGCTTCAAAATTAGTTTCAAAAGCAAAAATATAAACACCGCCAACCATAGCATATGTTCTTGATTCGTATACTTCTCCTCTGGAAATCGCGAACATAGTACAAGTATTTTTTTGTAAAAAATAATTACCTGGTGTGAATCCACCATTATGAGTCGAAGTATACGAATTATATTTCTCAATCAATTTTTCTCTTGTTAGCCAATGTTTTGGATGTTGCCCAGAATGGGCCCAATTTCTCTTTCCATTTATTTCAACACTAGCAGCTATTCCAGTGGATCTAATCTTAATCATGACTATATTAGTATTACCTGTATATGCGACTATAAATGTGCCATCAGAACTGTCAAAAGCTACGAACTCAACTCTCGCAGAGTTACCGATTTTTCCAAAATCTGGTGGAAGAGTATTGTCCCATATTGAAGCCCATAATAATGTACCTTCAGACAAATATCCATTAAATTGAAGTTCTATTTCTATTTCTTCTTTAGGTATGTGAGTTCTTTGAAACATTACACTTGTATTTTGAGTACCACCAGACGCTGCCATCGATGCAGATACTGCTAGTTTTGCCCTGTTGGGGTCATGCGATGTTTTACTCCAAATAAAACTATTGGTACGAGGATAGTCTTTATCAAATCCAATTGCGATTGTACCTGTAAATGGTGCCTTAATTCTATATCTTCCTCTTGGGGATCTTAAAAAGTCTTGTCTCCACCATTTTCCGTTAAGAGCAGCATGAGATTCATTTTCGAAGTGTCCACTATGGCCAATTGGAGTATTAGTAAGGTCAAATGTATTTGAACCCCAAGAAGTTTCTTTTTTCCATTTATTGCTCCAAGTATTCATTATTAGTTTTCCGGTATGATATTGGGGTTCATTAGCATTTATATTTCGACCTCCTTCGTAATATTGGCTGATTTCAATATCTGTTCCATCTCCTAGAACGCCACAGGACTGAAACATTTTACTAAAATCGTTGCGCGGCTGTATATAGTCAAAAATAGTAACTGTACCTATTTCACCAATAACTTGGTTACCGCTATTATTCCATTTACCACCTATTATAGCAACTCCTGAAACTGTATTTGCAGGAGTTCCGAGAATACCAACTTCTTCAATGCCATCTAATATAATTCTAATGGTTGCAACATTATTTATGGTATTATAGGTTACTAATAAGTTGTGATAATTTCCATCATCTTCTATAGATAAATTAGACTCATATCGCGTATCTTCTCCTCCATATGTCACGACCCATATTTTTTGCGATGAGTTTTGTCCAATTGCAAACATTTGAGAGCCTGTGCCTGTTCCAATAGATACAAAATACATTTGAGAACTCGCCCCAGCAGTTAGTTTTATATTTTCTATATAAACTGATCTTGGAGTAGAACCAAGAAATAAAGTATTATTTATATCAAAACTTCCATAATTTGAGTCAGTAATATCATAAGAACTGGAACCATCAAAAGTCAATCCACTAAAATCAAATTTATAAAAATACTTATAACTACTTGTCGGAATTATAGGAGGCCATTGTGTTCTACTGGAATATCCATCCTTTACAGTCCATGAAGATAAGCCTTTTCCTTTAAAATGACTGGTATTGTAAAAACAATTGCTTAACTGGTATGCATTTTCTATAGTCCATCCACTTACGTCTCCATCAAAACGGTAATTTTCATAAAACACTTGATCCATACGCACGTATCCTTCTCCATTCGCAGGTGAAATATTCCAGTTTTTCATTTCAACTTGGGAATTATTTGTATATTCAAGACCTCCATATGTATCTTCTACATTACCAGTAATACCATATCCGAAGGCGCGATAAAACATCTGACTAGTTCCACCACAATATGGTACTCCAGCACCACTCCTCAAAGTTTTGAGAGAATTAGGACCTGTATTTTTCAAATTTACAAAATTACATCCGTTCATAATAAATTTGGCAAAAGCTTGATTTATCAAATTAGATAGACTATTTATAGTTGTAGTCGCAAAATTATATATTCCTACTTCACCAATTGTTCCACTGAAGTGATTTCCACCCCAAGCATCTCCAAGTGTGAAATTATTATTGGTATGTGTATTCAAATTATGCGAAGAGTTCACTTGTTCATATTGCCATTCTTGTTCTGATACACCTTTAATATAAAAATGTACTTCATATTTATTATCCACACTGACTGCTACTATAGTTTCAACATTAGGACTAACCGCAATAGTTGAATCTATTGATGTATTATTAATCCATAATCGTAGACTACCACCATCCTTTATTTGTAAAGAAAATGCTGAACCAGTCCCCAAACTTGTATGACCATATGATAATATATTTTTATTAACAGTAGTTCCGGTCCAGTTGATAACCACAATAATAGTTCTATCCTTGTTGCCGGTTATTCCAATGGTAGATGTATTAAAATATGAACTTAAATCAATAGGTAGATTCATTCCAGTGGCATTATAATTAAATGAAAGTTCATTCATAATAAATTGGGAAATACCTTGTTTTTGCGTGTATGTATAAAAATTTTCTCCTTTATTAAATGACCACCATTCGTCGCCAGTGGTATCATTTTTAATTGCAATAAGATTTTGTCCATTCGAGTCCTGTCTTGTACCATTAACTGCTGTACCATAGTCATCACGATAATATTCTTCCCTTAATGAGGTTTGGGTTAATGTATCACTTGAACTATAATCAAGTACCATTCGATTAGAACCAGAAATATGTTGTCCGGATGAATCTATTCTTGCCATTTTTAGCGCGTTGCCTTCTATAGCATCTCCATCAATAACGCCAATTATAAAACCCCAGCCATAATTATCTATAGTCCAATATTCTACATTTTCCAAGGTGCCACTTTCGAAATGGGTACCAGTACTATATCTCCAATTTCCTTCTCTAGGGAAATCCGTAGCTTGGAATTGTCCAAATAAATTAATGTTTCCACTACCAGTAGAACCAAATAAGTTAGAATTCCTACCAAGACGGAAACAATGTCTAAATGATTGTACTGCATTAGTTACTGATGTATAATCCCATGTACCTCCACAACGAGGGTCACTAATATCAATTGT
>Ga0099799_10185_pt1 | contig 19048 bp, 12 predicted proteins | sample Uncmet6_SortLC_1_FD_89033 | JGI IMG/M metagenome (GOLD analysis project Ga0099799, IMG submission 89033) | Marine eukaryotic communities from CALCOFI LINE 67, Pacific Ocean - CN11_C50_N6_SortLC_1 | ecosystem: Environmental > Aquatic > Marine > Oceanic | place: Pacific Ocean: Monterey Bay...
TCGGTGTCTACGGAAGACGCGGTTAAATCCTTCGAGGACGCCTCATTGGAAGACCAGCAAATTGTTCAGCCCCAATCGGTGCGCTTCGTCCCTTTCCACAGGGACGACGAGGCGGAACTGATTGAGTTGCTGCGGAGGACTGCAGAGCTTGTCGTTCACGGCGAACGGGGAGCGTCAGCCCTCCTCGAGAGGTCTGAGAAAGATACCGAGGGCGATGATAACATGGCCAAATACGATGCTCATCAGGCAGTCTTTGAATGCTTCTGCGAGAGGAAGGGGTTACAGACCATTGTCAACATAACGACCGGAGAAGCCTTCCAATTCTTGGACGAAAAAGAAGGGAATGGAGGGAATGACCCCAAAACTGGCGGAAGCGTCTCCGTTGATACAGAGAAGCAATACGAAAAGTCTGATGCTGGTTTGGCATTTACTGCTGAGGGAGACACGATTCTTCTCCCTCCCATGTCCGTCGCCACACAGGCCGTTCAAACTGTGTCGATTCTGATCCAAAATGTCGTTCGGATTCAATCACTGTACTTCTTACTGTCCAATGACCGTGTGAATGACCTCATCAACCTTCCCCTAGATTTGTACCAAATGGCTGAAGACGAGGCTAATCGATCTTCTCAATCCGAATCACGCCGTCGATTGCTAAGGAAAGGCAGTGCTCAGCCCCGTACTGAAATTGCCGAACTGACTACATATTTCGTAAATTTCATGAAGAGCTTGGCGTTGAGAATGAACGAGGAAACCCTCCAATTCTTCCTTTCGTATGAAGCAAAAGCAACAGCGGATAGGGGTACACCGAATGTTGAAAGTATGGATTCAGAAATATCTCCAGGTATCGAAAGTGATGGTAACACCCCGATATCGCCCGTTGCTGCGTCGGGGGAAGGCTCCACGGTGCTTTATGAGCTTGACGTCTCAAAGGTGAAGTTTCCGCTCTACGCTCGGGCACTGGAATTTTGTAGTGGGGATGAAGATCCTTTCGTCCGAACTACCGCCATGAACATTTGCCTAAATACCTTAAGACTCTCAACGATGAGTGACGATGTAGACGAGAAGGAGCTAGGCAGTCAGCAGTCTCTTGGTTTCAAATCACCGGATGCCAAGCTCCACGACTCTCCTGCACTCCCCATTAGGGAGAGAGGTGCCATAGCCCAGTATGTTTGTTTTCCAGGCCGGGTCGAGAGTCTTATATCTCCGATATTTATGAAGCTAGCGCGGTTATGTGACTCTCTAACTGAAGCCATACGAGCATTGGATGACTTGGAAATGAAGCGAAGAGGATACGTCAAGATAATGAATTCGGTGCGATTGAAAGATCGGTCAGGGGTGAAAGAAAGCGAGAGAAGGGGTTCAGCAGAAGACCACAACGCAGAAAGTATATTCCACGAGCTCACGAAAATGGAAGGAATGAGGCACCGTCTTTGTGATAGTTTTCACGACATTAGTGCCGACTTGCAGGATGAGCTCCTTCTCCTCGAGGACCTTCTTCATGTTGGATTGACGTCCATCAATGAACAGATAATTGAACTCATGTTGGCGACCTTCATCTACCCGCTACTTCTACAACCGCTGAGTTTATTCTCGCAGCGGACAGACCAGCCACCTTCTCTTGACGCGAACGATAAGGTGGGGCCAACGCGTGTAGAATCTCCTAGAGGGACTGACTTTGGCAAACCGCCCGACACAACGTCAATCCTAACCCACTCTGGTCTTCTTGACGTGTCAGACTCCGGTGAGCAAAGTATGAATCAAGATACCGATAGCAATATTGAGTTTGTTGCATCCGTCCCGGATACAGCTCCTGCCAAGGCTGCCCTTTTCCTGTCGGATGCAGTCTTTCATACTATTACAAACAAACCGCTTTTGAATCTACTACTGACTGCAATATTTCATCCCTTGGCTCCAGACAACGGAGAAGATTTTGTAGTGAAAGCGAAACCTGAAGTAATAGTATCCAACGTGAAAAGTGGCCGAGTTCGAATCAGAGTCGACTCGGAGCGCACCAAAAATTATTCTTTCGGCCAGAGCCGGAGCCAGAGCGATGCGAATGTCAATGCTGGTGATAGCTGCGTTTTTATTCTGGCTCCGGCACTGGCAAATGTTTTCGGAAATATTTTCACCGAAAACAGTGAAGCTCTTAGCATGAAAACGCGAGAAAATCCTTACCGTCACATCGTGCTTGGTTGCATCGGTGGTAAAGAAGGGACGTCTGCGCTTCAAAATCTTGCCGTTTTTGTGGCAGATGCAGCCCTTTCTGCGGTCGAAAATAGTTATGCTTCCTCAATAATTCTCGGATCCAGCACCAAACCAAATGTCGAGGCAATATCATCGCTTTCCCGTAGTCTCATGACGATGTCTTTGTCACCAAATGGTGTTTGGAATATCGATTTCAATCTTGTCGCGACCAACACCCTCCTTCAAGCTACGCTGGGAAATGAGGGTGCAAGGATGGCAGCAAATAAGATTGTTGAGGATCGCGTTGGTTATGCCAGATCTTGTGTAGCTCAACTTCCTTCGCGTATTGAGAACGTAATGCATGGCAAAGAAAGCAATGAATACCGACGGCATGCAATTCTTGATCGGATATTTTTCGATCGTTTATTGGCCAAGAATAAGAATCTGCTCGAGTGTTTTGCAAAGTCCGGAAAAATCGAAACGAAAGCCGAGTCGAGAGGTGGGGATGAGGTACTCGATGAGGATGATGGCATAAATTTCTATGTGCCAGTCGCAATGAAAAGTTCGCTAAATGATGTTCGTGCTCATATCTGTCGAGCGCCCACAGATCTATCTTTTGGAAGTGACAGTAAAGTGCCACTACGACAAGGAGCTCTAAGCGTGATTGCTTATCTACGGCTTGATACATTTCGGAATTACTTTATGACATCAGCAGCAAAGGATCAAACTAAATTAGCGACGTACGGAAAGTTGGAGAGTCCTCCTGACGGCAGAAGTCGCGGAGGCGATTACGATGACGACGATGAGGTCTCCTACGATGGTTGCAAGCATCCTGATCGATGTTTGTATGGTACCGTGGAAAGTGCTCTGACAACCACCCTGATGCAAGGACAGAAACTAGGCGACGGATCTTTGGATGGTAACGACGCGCCTAAAACAGGGTCGATTGTTGGTCTTGTCGGACGTGCGGCATTTCCGTGCGTATGCGAAGTATATCCCGAGAGCGCACCATTATTTACTGACAGAGGCGCTTGTGTCGTTGCTGATGGTATCAGATGGCAATCCTTGTATATGGTGGTACTTGGAAAGTTTATGGTGTTGGCTGAGCCCGAGCGAGGTGGTTCAGGTGGGAATGGGCGAATAATATCTTCTTCTCGGCTCGCTTCTCTGCAAATCGAGAGAGACGCACCTCCTGGACAAGGGAACAAGTCCCCTGCCCGGCGTCTCCACTTGACATATTCTTCGTTAGATCTGAAGCCTCCTAATATCTTTGCTGCTGATGACACACCTAGCATTGGAATGAGGCGAAACTCAGTCGTTTTAAACAGAAGCAGGCTGGACTTGTGGTTTGAAGACGAGACTGCTGCAGGACAAACTTTAAGGGTTCTGTTGGCAAAAATTGCCAAGGCAAGAGCAGGGCGGGGGGACAAGATTCGCCATGTGATGCTGCGTTCAACCTAATTTATTTATTTCGAACGTAAATTTCTATAGAAGAGTTGAACCCGATGCCCAATTACTTTAATTTAAGTCCCTCCTTTCTCCTTTCATTTTCGCTTTTTCTTCTTTCGCAACTTGGCAAATGCAGTGCGTTCCTTGGCTCCGCGACAAAGCTTCTGGAGTTGAGTTGCCCCCTTGTTTAGCAGCGCTTCTCCTTCCCTTTCCAGCTCAGCAACGCGGCAAAGCAGTGCCATCTCATTACATTGAATTTCTTCATTGCGATCAATCAGATCGAAGTGATCTTTGAGCCTCATTGTCTCCCCTATTTCTCTTTCCGTGGCGTCCCGCATCAAGGTAATTCTCTGATTCATTTCCTGAACTTTATTTCTGCAATTATTTGTAACCGAAGTTTTTCTTTGCTCAAGCTTCTGCTTCTCCTCTACCAAGACTTTGATCTTCATGTCTCTCTGGCGAGTGCGATTGTGTAACTCTTCTTTCAATTCGAGCCAACGGCTTGACAATTCCTCCATAGTCTGCTCTTGAACTTCTCCAGCATTTTTGAATTCTCCTTCCTCTATTATAGTCACGGGGGCATTCTCGCTTCCTTCCTGAATATTTTCTTGCTTGTCTGCCGTGACCAGACTGTCATAAATGGCTCTCTCCTTTACGCATTCTTTAAGGGTAACTAGCAAGGCCATCAATTCTTGAATCGCAACATGTTCGAACGTTTCGAGGCAAATTGGATTCCTTTTGATATTTTCTTTTGCCTCTCCACCTCGTTGTAGCGCTAGACCGAGCTTCTTTGTTTGCTGATAGACCTCTTTCTCGTATCTTTGAATCGAAGGATGTTCAGACAAAGCAAGGTCACGGAGGCGCCTCTCTACCTTCCACAGCTCTTGGATCAAGGCGTACAAGTGATGGTCAGCAGCCCATGCAGTGGGGCTAGGACGAAGAGGGACTCTTTGGAGGGCATCAAGGGAAGCGATTGTTAGGTCAAAGGATTGCACTGCTTTCATATTAAAATGAGGATAGTAGAAACGGTCTTCGATTCAGTCAAACGAGTCACAGAGTGATGAACAGCACATTTTTTACATGGTTGGACAAAAATAGTCTGTCTACTAGATAGTATACGAGCGCGTATGAATTTATGCATACTACTACTATTAGTACTATCTCGTATGCACACGTACTACACAAGGACTAAGTATGCATACAGTACCCATGTCTGTATGTATGCATAAGAAAAGATAGCCATGGCATGGCGATAGATAGCCATGGCATGGCAATATGGCGATGGCATGGCGATGGCATGTAAGTGCCCAAGTCGGACGTGGTCCGAGGTCGTTAATAATTATTTTTAACAGTTGTATGCATAACTTGTAACTAACATGTAAAGTAGTGACCCTATTATCAACACATCAGCCGCTAGCTACTACGAGCTCGTATGCATATTAAATTGGGGGGCAATTTGTCTGGGGGTTGTCGTCCTCCTCCTATATACAGGCACATAGTACGATTGTCCGCCGGCAGCGGCTCTCGCGTCGACGCGCCCATGGCCCCAGCATATACATGCCCTGCAGCCGACGCAGCCACGCTAGGTGGCCCTCCGGGCCCGGCCGGCCTCATTCCGCGCTCCCGCTCCACTCGATGGCCTTGCTGACGTTGTAGGCGGCACTGGCGGCCCCGAGCACTGCCACCAGCCCACCCGGCATGAACTTACCCCCCCTCAGGAAGCGGGATCCCATCCCCAGCGCCATCAGGCCGCTCGTAGCGGCCGCTAGGGCGTGTCCCTCGTACTGGCCCTCGCCCGAGATCAGGGCCCCGGACCCCAGGAGGACGGACCCGCACGCAACCCCGGCGGCCAGGGAGGCCCTCGATCCCTTCCTGGCGTACCCCGCTACCCCCCCGAGGAGGGTGAGGGCCCCGAAAGCGAACACCGGATGCGCGGATCCAGGAGGGGCCATGTTGATTATATATATATATTATCTGAGGAAGTGTGTGGATCCACTGGAGGATGAAATTCGGATACAAAGGAATATCGGGGGTATAGATATTTGGCTAATACGAGTCGTACAAACTTAAGATCTCCTCCTACTAGAGTAATAGTACGTAGTACGGCTCGTACTAGCTATGCATACGAGCTCGTAAGAGTAGTACATGGATTTGAATTTTTGTGACATTTTAAATGTCAACTCGGCTCTACTAGAGTAGATCCACCGGGAATTCCTACGGTATGCTCCTGAGGGTATGATCGTTGAGCACCCTGCACCTCCGCCGACCTTCAAAGTCACCCAACCCACCGAATCAAAGTAGCCCCGCAGCAGCACAGCCACAAAATGAATCGCCTCACCATGAAGCTTATTGTCCTCATCGCCACCCTTACTCCCCTATTCAACTCCAGAGCCTATGCGTTCCAGGCTAGGCTCAACCAAAGCATTCGCCTGCGTCCTTCGGTGACTAGTCCATCGGCTGGACGGACTTCGTTCTCTATGAAACCACTGCTTGCCGCCTCCACCTCGTCCACCTCTCAATGGACCAAGAAAAGAGCGCACAATACTTCCCTCGCGCGCTCCGCCGCCATTTTAGCCGCCTTGGGATGGGCTGGCTATGCTGCACGATCTCCCCTCGTATCCATCCCCCGCCAGTCTGCTGCCACCATCCACCTTTTATCATACGCCACTTGGTTCGGATCTTCTGCGTGGACTACCTTCATTGCCGGTATCACAATGTACAGAAACCTCCCTCGGAAAACGTTCGGGACTTTACAGTCCAGGCTCTTTCCCAAATATTTTAATCTTGGTGCCATAACCCTACTCATTCAGCTCATTACGTTGAAGTCACTCCCACTTGCCGAAAGCGCAAATGCGACAAAAGCATTAAGTCTCGCATTCTGCATGACCTTTTTCAACTTGTTTTACCTTGAGCCGAGCGCGACCAATATCATGTTTAAAAGGTATGAGTTGGAGGAGGAGAAGGGTGGGAAGGACAGTGAAAAGTACAAGAAACTGGTGGGTAAGTTTGGCAAATTTCACGGCATCAGCAGTCTAACGAATCTCATTGCTCTGATGGGAGGAGTTGCTCATGCTTACTTTATGGCATCGGCGTTGGTGTGATTCTGGCAACTGCCACACATACGTCGCGAAAGCTTTCTAATATATCCAAGGTAACTTTTATTTTAGCCCATCCAGTTAGTCCTCAGGCGAACCAAGGATGACATTGATGAGACTGTTTCCTAGGATATTCTTTGGATCATATTCCCTTCTCAACGCGTTAAACTTGTCGAGAGGGTATCTATTTGACATGAAAGCCATGAGCTTAGCCAGGCCCTCGGGATCGGGCGGGAATTCCAGTTTCGCCCAATGACTCGCAGCATTGAAATCATATCCAATCTTTCGGAGCTGCTCACAATATGTGCCCTTAAATTCTCGGGTGATTGCTTCTCTTTGGTGCTCATCATCAGAGGGAAGATACATAATGATACCAACCCACGAGTGAAGGCCGCCGGGGGTTCCGTGCGACGGGCTCATGAGGGAAGAAGATGACGCCGACCACCTCTGCTCAATGGGAGCAGGGGCAGGAATGTCGTCATCCTCGATGACCTTCAGTATCCTCTCCAGCACAGCCATATCGTTGCCGGTGTTTTCTTCGAGCGTGCCGGTCGGGAAGCAGATTTCCCACACCCATTGCTGTCCGCCGCAGTCAAATTGAAGGAGCTGATCACTAGGCTTGATTTGATAGCCCGCGCTTCGTCGCCAGTATTCTGCCTCGGATTTATTGACTCTTTTGACATGCTCTTTATCGAGAGGGTCAATGGCGAGGAGGGCATCGCGAATTTCTCCGAAACCCATACCCTTGACACTATCCTTAGTGAATGGCTCATCCGCCTTAGTTGACAGCTCAATAAGGAGATCAGTGAAAGGCTGGAATCTTTCCTCTTCTGAAAATATCTTGTCTGCAGGTTTCTTCATGGCAAGACTGTCCTCCTTCGTAGTCATACCCTCGGGATCGTTGGTAACAACCACAACCGCATCCTCGAAGGGAATCCACATGTATCGCATGTGCTTATGCCTTTTTAGAAGCGTGTCAAGTTGTGATCGTGCCTCGTTTCGTGTCAGGACAAAGGTGTGCTCGACGAGGTTATGTGCCTTGACACATTTCATAGTTACCTGGCTGACGATGCCGAAGCAGCCAAGACCAACCTTAGCCAAGTTGAAGCGCTCCCCGTCCTCCGGAGTCAGAGTAATGGTGCCAAGCTTTGGTGTCACAATGTTGAGAGAGGTGACAAAGTCATCCACAGACGTGATTTTTGCCCCAGTTCCATGTGCTCCGATCTGAACGAACCCGCCCATCTGTTGTTCAGCAATACTTGCTAGATTGGGAAGGGTCATTCCGTATTCGCGCAGAGCGTCGACGACCTGCCCTACCCTCGCGCCGGCTTGGACTGTGACGGTCATATTTTTCACGTCGACCTCGATGAGATCATCAAGATTGATCAAATTAACCATTCCCATACGTTGGAACCCAATTCCGTTTGGACTCAAGGCTGAGCCGATGGGTCGGAGGGGCGTCCCAGACTGGTGACACTTGCGGAGCAAATCTTCCAATTCTTCCAATGTCTCTGGTTCATGGTAAGACGCCGCTGGCAGTTCTACTTTATGAGTTCCACTCCAATTCAAAACGGTATGCATCTCATCTTCATCACCGACATCTTCGTTTCGAGACTCGAGCCACGAACTCAAGTCGGCGTTGCCGGCGTTCCAAAGAAACCCTGTAAGGCATAAGATACCCGCAGCGGCCGAAGCAAAGGCACGCGCTTGCGGTGGCCAACCATCGCTGCCCCGACCGCTGGAAGAAAACGCCCGGGAGAAAGTGATTGCTGCATCGCTCTGCCGCTGCATACATGGGGGAATGGATGATGCACTCGCAGGAATATGACGGAAGCGCCGGAGCACGAGAGCTGATCGAGAGGCAAACATTTCCAACAGTCGGTTGATGCCTTTCAGCAACTTCGAAGTTGGGACTCGCTAGTCTATGCGATTGTTTCAGAAAATTGGATCTGCAATCAGTTGATCGGATGATCAGGTGCTGGGATACAATATGAGACACGGGGGGATAAGATGAAGCCGCGAGAATGAGTCTACAGCTGTTTCGTGATTTCGTTCGATTCAGCTTGGGCTGACGCTGTACTGCGGACAGATGGAGACGGAACTCGCGCAAAGCGCGCTCCTACCCAACATGGGTCAACCCACCCGGGAGGCACGTGCTTGTGGAAAAAACCATTCCATCGGATCGAAGTTTTAATTCGCAAGTTTACTGTATGTTGACACCATTTCTAACAATTACGCTGTTTCTGCTCACAACATCCCATCACCACACCCAAAATTTCGAACTTAACTCCCCCACCTCCCCTCATATCCTGCATCTTGCATATTTTCATCCCTCCTCTCTCCTCTGCCCAACTTCAAAGCTTTCCCGATAACCTCAACTCTTAAAACATCTAACAATGAGATCCCCAATTTTCGTAATATTCTTTCTAACATGTGTGGTATTATCTACCGGGGGCTTTGTGCCGATTTCTCCGACTCAGCGCAAGATGCTTGCATCCTCTTCTTTAGATATGGCAGATAAGGACGAATTCAAAACAGGCGCTGTCAAGTGGTACAACCCGCACAAGGGATGGGGATACATCTCTCTTGACGATAGCCCTGGAGACGTCTATATTCACCAGACCGAAATCAAGATGCCTGGTTTCCGGAAGCTTCTCAGAGGCGCCCCCGTCAGGTTTCATGTTGCCATTGATGCAGAAAGAAACAAACCGTATGCCTATAATGTAATTAGGATTGGGTCCCCGGAAGATATAATGGAAACAAAAAAATCAGACGTCGAGATCGAACGAATATCAGCTGCCGAGGAGGCTGAGAGAATTGCCGAGGCACTTGAAGCAGCAAACAATTCAGAGAAGGAAAGTGCTGATATTAGTGTCTCCAAGGTCGCACAGAGGGAAGAAGATGTTCTAGAGGCGGCGGCTGAGGCTATTGCGGAGAAGTTAGAGGAAGAAATGACTTTTAAATTGCAACAGGAGGAGGAAGAAAAGATAGCTGCTGCTTCAGAGGCCGCCGCTAAGGCAGCCAAGGCGGCAGATCCATTCAGCTCACTCAAGAACTTTTTCAAGTTCTAATTCACAGAGGCATTGATATGCGCAATCACATGAGGTCGACAGCCTTCCAGAGGCATGTTCTGATTAGGTGGAATCCATGGATGTTGAACAGGCAACGCAGAGTACTGCATTTACAGACAAAACAAGCAAGCAGGGGGCATCCAATAAATGGACAGATAAAATCTACAGGATAGAATCGATAAAATAGATCGAGCCCAGTTTAGCGAGAAAAACCTGCAGGATCTTCTGACAAACTAATAGCAGACAATCACCTTTATTCCTTCTCTGTCAGGGATATCGAATTCGGGCTGGGCTTGACGAGGCCCTGCTTGTACAGTGCGGCGACTGCTTTTTTGAATGCACCCTTGCTCGTGCCAGGAAAGGCGCTGTTAATTTCGTCAGGAGTCGATTTGTCGCCGACGTCTAATGTCCCATCTTCGGTCTCCTTGAGTTTATTCAGGATTATTTTGCCAATGCTGTCGGCCTTGCCCTTGCCACCTGGATCTCTGAGCGAGATATCGAGTCGTCCGTCGTCACGGACGCGTTCGACGTATGCGGGCAAAACCTCTCCTACAATTACATCAAGTCCACCCCGAGCAGCGCGAAAGTACTTGATCTCACGCTGGAGAATGAGGCCGTAGGCGAGGCCGGGCTCGTCTTCCCCGATGCAGTCTTCCTCGTTATGGCCCAGGCCAATCACCTCTACCGAGGCGCCCAGCTGACCGAATCGGACGACCTCTGCCTGAATCTTATCGTACCGGCGGAACTCATGATTATCTGTTGCAGAGGGTTGCCCACCATTCGAAGTAGAAGAAGAAAATAACGCAACTGAGTTTGTTGTCGGACACAGATCTAATTTTGAGACCGACCGTGAATCAAGATTGGGTTGGCGGCCAACGACAAACGCGAACGCATCAATCGGAGCAGATACGAAGGCGATTGAGCAGCATGCCGCCGCAACCAACTTCCTACTGGTAAACACGCCATTTTGAACTTGAAACCGTCTAGTAAATCCTGCGGCAACGCGGGACCGAAGCATGTTCCTCAATGCATAGGGAGTTGGCTGATGATTGGAGGTAAGACCAGAGATAAGGCAAGAGGCGCATGTGTGATGAATACTACCAGCCAGCCAGTCTTCAAGTATGTATGCACACTAGTAGTCTAATCTAGTGTGTATGCATAGAGCTCCATGAGACAGGCATACTACTTACTTACTAGCTAGGAGTTTTTATGATAATATGCATACTACTGAGTATGCATACAATGCATACTAGGTCTAGTAGTACGGGGATACTACTCTAGTAGTATCATACGACTCGTACAGTACTAATACTACTAATACTCGAGTAATTACGAGAGTAGTATGATGTTGTTACCCGGGGGATCCCGCCTCCTTACTAGTAGCTCGTAGTAGCCATCTATCGACGATTCCACCCAGATTTCCCGGGTGGGTGCGTCTGGGCCAGCATACTCCTAGCTAGTATGGATACTCTAGAGTAGTAGTTGTTTTTCATTGATCTGCTTGCTAACAGCTACTAAACTATATCCAGGATTGTGAAACCACACGTCTATCCGTCGTTGAACAATCCTCCGGGTTATTACCACAATTTCGAACGCTCACCGCGCGCGCGGTGAGAGAGCCTCTCCCTTCGCATTCTTTTTCTCTTCCACCTCCTCCATTTTTCCACTTTTCCACTCTTCTTCAGCCCCAAACCTGACCGGCTATGGACCGATCAAATCTAACGCTTCGGAACCGACCTGCAGCAGTAATTGATGCGAAAGATAGAGGCGAGCGTGATAGCTCTGAGAAAATTACCTCGGCGTTGCTGAATGACGATTATTCAAGAAAGTGCATCCACCCTTCTCCTTCAAGATGGAACACCCACCGTGCAGCTCTATTCCGTCTTTGGCGCTCGTGTAATCCCCTCGTGCGCCTCTCCCTCGTGCTATATGTTATCTCTGTGTCGTTTTTAATAATGGTGGGCATCTTGGATGTGTTTCTGTACTCCAACGGAATTCCAGAAAGTGAGCTGTCTCCTAGCCCCAATTCCAAGGCGTCCAGTTTCGCAGTGGTAATTAACACCTACAAGCGACCAGATCGCCTCCGAGATGCCGTTAGCCACTACGCCGAAACGTGTGGCACAAAGCATAAGGTTGGACAAGTTTACATTGTTTGGGCCGAGCTCGGAAATGCGCCGCCACCTACAGATTCTTTCTTCTCGCATGGGCCACCGAGTCCAGCATTCCGTGGATCAGCTGACAAGGAACATGGTTCAACACCAGCAGTGTCTGCGCCGGCTTCATCGAGGTCCGGCGTGACCATAATAGAGGTCGAAAAGGATTCGCTCAATAGTCGGTTCCTACCTATAAAGGGATTGGGAACACCTGCCGTTTTCATGGTGGACGATGACGTGCGCGTGGACTGTGACTCGCTCTCCCGTGGATTCGATGCTTGGCGATATAGCCCGAACGCGATGGTGGGGTACTACCCGCGCCTATCTTCGACCCCACTCTCACTTGCGATATGGCGTGCTCGAAATATCAATTTATCCCAGACATTGCAAATATATCATACGTGGCCCGTAGTGTTTTTAACTGGGAAGTTCAACATAATATTGACCAAGGCTTGCTTCCTACACTCCAAGTATCTTTCTCTATACTCGGGAGAAGATCATCCAAACGAAATTCGAGACTATGTCGATAAGCACAAGAATTGTGAAGATGTCGCCATGTCTTTTTTAGTTGCAAATGCTACTAAATATGAACAGTCAACCTCTGGACCAATATACGTTGAAGGTTCGGTGAAGGACACTGGCTTGTTTGGTGGCATCAGCACTGGTTCAGGGCATATGACTACTCGATCGGACTGTCTCACCGAACTCGCAAGCATTTATACCAAGCATGGTTGGGGTTTACCTCTGTACGATGTAGATTTAACAAAACAGGGTTGGCGAAAACACTATCCGGGTTTCTGGTGGCAGAACCGTCCAAGCAATGTCTTTGAGTGGCCATCATTTGGCAATATGTTGAGCTAGAGTTAATTCCGTCCCTCTTACCTTCCTGGCTCCGACTGTTGGAGGCTCATGTAAAACAGAAATCTGAGCTCGTGGATCTTTTTTGCATGTTTAGACAAGATTCCATCACAACGATGCCCAATCAGTCGGTACCCACAGAAGGGTTGGAGACTCAGACTAATGGCCAAATCTCTTGCGATGCCATCCTCTTCGACGGCCTCGTGTACAAGTGTATTAACCACGCTCAGAGCTTCTTCGTTTGCAAAGCTGCATCTGCCATCTTCGCCACTGCTCAAGTGGTATAAGAGATCGAGAATCAACGGTTTGAGAGAGAGAGGATACGATGATTTATCACCTCCATGCCTAAGAAGACCAATAAGCTCCTGCACAAGATTGCTCTCTATCATGGTTTTTCGGCATCCGTCATGGTAGCTGAGATTTGATAGGACCCGCAACGCACTCTCAGGTAGATCAGAGTTTTCTGGGACAGTCCCAGTCCCGAGCAAAGATACTATGACATCGATCGCCCCCAATTCGTCCTCTTGGCAGGCAATTTTGTCAACTACTTCTTCAAACATTGTCGCTTTGCGAACGAGAGACAAGGCGCTATGGAGACAGTCTTTCGTCGAGCATAATACGAACGCTGCGAGCAAAGACGGAAGTAATCCCCTCTTTAGCATTTTCTGACGGATCTCAATATCTTCAGCAAGATTATCAAGGATCCCAAGCATTGCACAAACAACACCTTCCTGCATGTGAGTGAAAGTCTGATTTCTCGCTCGCCTAACTTCGAAGAGAAGTGCATTCATCACCTGGGGACCGACTCGATGCGTCGACAGGAGTGGATGGATCTCGCTAAAGTCAGATAGTGCCAAGAACACTTTGAGGATGCTGAAGCTGACTTCATACGACTCAGAGCCGTCCTCCCTCATAACTCTAGCAAGAGCTGACATGAGCTGATTGCTGTCTGCAATGGAGATGAGGTTAGCAACGTGGCAACATTGTGAAGCAACCATGCTGGATGCTCGGATCTTGTCCTCACGATTACCGTAGAGTAACTCTAGGCACTGATCAGCCGAGGCTGTTGTAGATTCTTCGTCTCGCTGTGGGCCAATCGCTGAGGCGCCCCCGAGCCATTTGTCACGCCTTCCGTGGAGCTCCACCAGAGCCTCTTTAACGTGGCTAAGCCACTTGTCATCCAAGCCCAACGAGTCAAGGATCTTCCAGGGGTCGGAGGTTCTGCTCACAATATTCTCGGGAACTTCGACTTTTTGTAGACGTCGTTTTGAATCGACAACACCATTGACACAATTCACCTTTACTACCACATATTCGGCGACGACCGCGGACGCATATGGGTCAGCATAGATGGCCCGTACTTGCTGGGTGACTTGTTGGGACGATTTGTTCGACATAAAGTTGCAAGGATAATACGTTATCATACGACGGGCCGTTTTTTACCGTCGTTGGTGATACAAAATTGACATTCAATCTACAGTCAGCGCCGAAAGCAAATATAAAATAATCCCTCTCTGATCATTCCCTAATAAAACTTAAAAAAAAGAAAGTAGACTACGCATCTAGCTTCAAGGATCCAGATATGAACCCATTGTAGTCAAGACGAGTGCACAGATTGGAGCAGTACGATTGGAAGCGCTCGTCCCCGTTTGAAGTGAGTTTTTCCATGAAGTCCTTCAAATTATTGTTGAAGACTTCATTAAAGCGCGAAATCATCCTCTTGTATGATTGCGAGTCGAGTTCTTGTTCCAGTCTCTCAAGGTGCTCCCCCCTTCGCGCTTTTCTTGCGGCCATAGCAGTCTTGGCTCGGGCACGGCTTTTCTTGCTGAAACTATTGATGCTTATGTTCTGCTGCCTCTTCTTTCGCTCCTCTTTTGCAATTCTCTCGCGCTCTTCGTTGATTTGAGTCATTTCGACAAACAAATCCATTTGGTCACAATATAGAAGGCACGTGGTCATTAGTTTGGTAAGAGTCCGGATGAGATTCCCATTTGTGAGTAGGCACTCTCTGAGAGTTTGCCGAAGAAAGTTGTTGTGAGCTGCCAACACATCGTCCACTGTTTGGCCGCTATCCCCACCACCCTTGTTGGCACCATCGACACTCCACGAGCCTTCGTTTTTCCGTCGCAGAATGGTGCTCTCCATTGATTGCCACTTTGGTTCAATCACCTCAAACATCATATAGTAAACCAAATTTTGGATAAAATGGAGCATTCGCTGGCGAAGGCCCAATGTGGGCGCCAACGATTTGCGAAGGCTCTGAAACTCCTTCATTGCCTGGTTATCAAGCCAAGTTCCAACAAGCCGGCGTTCAACGTGCTTCACAAAGAAAAGATGTCTAAAGAGAAGTTGATAGTTTGAGATGGCAGTTTGTGACAAAATCAGGGTAAGAGGAAAAGGCACGCACTGAAAGTCGAGGAAGAAAGCCTCGATTCCAGTCAGGTCCCGATTCATGGCACCGTATAAGTGGCGAGACGGAGTTCTAGCTTCTTGCAAGCGAATCCCACCGCTGCTTGCATGAATGTCGTCGAGGCGGTCCACTAGGCTCTCAGAAGCAAAATTACAGCGGAGGGATGAGAGTAAGTACCGCTCGATTGAACGATCGGCACCGGTATCAAGCACCATCTGCCTCTTCACTACCGCAGTGCTAAGCTGGGCGCTCAGGGTCAGCCAGCTCTGAACCCGCCCGCTTGAAATATCCTTCAATTCTTTCAAGAGCTCCACCTGGGACATGTCAAGGAAATGGACAAAAAAATCACCCTGATCAAGCAAGAAATATCGCTTCATGACACGCAAAGCCTCAATAAGCTGATAGTCACGCAGGATGACAGAAAGTAGAGTGCTCGAAGCAGAGTTATAAGAGGCATCGATGTAGGTCGAGAGATCGATTGGGTTCAATGAAGGCTTGTGCGCATCGGACCCTTTGGACGAAGATTCTTTCTTTCGTTTGACGTCGCATCCCCACTCAGCTTCTCGTGGTTTGCACATAGCGACAGCATTCCAGTACTTTCCTGCGGTCAGTAACTTTGTCACAGTATCGGTCCGTTCCCAACCCGTGGACAGCAGGGAAGACAGCACTTGCTCTTCCCGTATAGCAAACCAGCCCTCCCAATCGTTGCCTTGATCGCTGCTACCAACCATTTCACCCTTTTCTGGATCCCGATAAATCATGAACTCGCCATAGGTATCGCCAAGCTCACCACGGTCGAGCCAGCCACGAAGCATGGACAAATACGGCACAGACGCACAATCAAGCAGATAACGGAGGACCTCCTGCGACTTGGCATCGCCCAGAAATTCTACATCCAACAGGTTGGAAAGCGCATTCAACAACGCGCCTCCCTTGAGGGGTGCAACAACCTCAGAGGCGCGACGGAGCACCTCCATTGTCCTCATGGAGGGCTGGACGAGGACGAAAAGTTTGCTCAGAGTCAAGCCGTGCGGTCGAATGTAGAGAGATTCCATCTCCGCGGCGAAGGACAGGTACTCCTGGAGGAGGACGTCAATGGACTCTGCTAGGGCATGAGCAACGGCCCCAAATTCGTACCGTCCTATCCTGGCAGAAAAAAAACTGTTGACGTACACATAGTCGGTCGCAAGGGGAAGCATCCGATCAAGCAAATGGCCAAGGCTCGCGTCGATGGTACCCCCCACGGTAGAGTACGGCGCCAGTGCAAATTCCACCGCGCACTCGTTCACATGACGAGGCACGCCAATGATGTACCTGCCCCCCAGACCCATCATAGCTCCTAGCATATCGTCGAGCAGAATCTGCTCCTGCGCATGCACGGGCCGCCTAGCCAATGGCTCGCCCATCTGTCCTCCCCGTGGCCGGGGTTTCCGGGGCGACGATGAGAAAGCGGAGCGGACGGTCCCGCCAGGGACGTCATCGTCGCGGCCGGGATGGAGAAGGTACGTCCCGCTCAGGTAGGGGCGCCCCCCGATGATGGCATCTTGGGCACGAACTACCCCGACCTCCCCAGCGTCCATCACCCACGGCGGGCAGGCAGGAGCTGCCGCGTGGACGATCCGGAACGTCTCGCTGGTGGTAGGGACGACCCGATCCTGGTGCTGGAGGAAGTCCAGCAGGGTCCGATTGTCGGCTGTCGATCCGCCGCCGTCGGTTGTCGTCTGATAGGAGGACGTGACCAGCGAGAGGTTCCTCTTCCGCCCAGTGGCGGCGACCACGGCGGCGGCGGCCCGGCCGCCCAGGGAGAGCAGCCCCCCCGTCTGAACGTTGCGCAGGACGATGGGGTCGCCCGACCGGACCGCCCGGGGCCGTCCGTACTGGCTCGCGCTCCTGCTCCCCCCCCCCCCCCCCCCCCCCCCCGGATTGCTCGCCACCGATGCGGCCCTGACGCCCAGCCAGCGGTTCCCGGCGTGCCGGCACCGAAGGGAGACGGCCCCGCCGTAGCGGAGGACATCCCCCAGCGGAGGCCGCTGCGGCTCCCGGGGGGCTGCCCCGCCGCGGGGGGGAGGAGTGGCGCCCCCCCCAGCGCCCGTTCCGCCGTCGCTGTACGCTCCCTCGAGGACGAGGATCTCCCACAGTCCCCCCCCGGTTCCCGTGCCGTCCAGGACCGCAGAGGCTGCGCGGGGATGGCCCCGGTCCGGCCCTTCCCCCGCCGCCCCCGCCCCCGCCCCCGGTGCCGACGCCGAGAGGGAGGAGAGGACGGCAGACGAGGCGGAGGGACCCCCCCTCTCCCCACCTCCGCGCACCCTCGGCGCCGTGCTCCGGACCGCGACGGAGGAGCCGAAGGGGAGGCAGGCGGCGTCCAGCACGTCGGGCTCGCCCGGCCGGAGCAGGGAGTAGCCCCCGTCCGCGGCCCCCGGCGGGGTTTGGGAGGGACCGCCAGAGGCCTCCACCAGGACAGGGCTGCCGCCCAGCCCGCCCCCGCCTCCGTCGCCGCTCCCGTCGTCGGAATCGGACCAGCTCTCGGAGCCGTCGTCGAGGGACCGCTCCATCGCCGGGGGGCCGCGATCCCCCCCCCCCGCGCCATCGTTGTCGCTGCCGCTGCCGCCCTCCTCTGCCGCGCCTCCTCCCCCGGCCTGTGCCGATGCGATGCCTGGGAGGTCTCCCCTGCGGATTCGGTACTCCCCGACCTCACCGGGGCGGCCTGCGCCGTCCTCTGCCCCCGCCCCCGCCCCGACCGCTGCTCCGACCGCCGTCGCCGACAGGTCGGTCCGGAGCGACGACAGGAGGGATTTGACGGTGGACATGGGAGACTCGGGAGCCGCCCGCGCCTGCCGCGGGGGCCGCGGGGGAGGCGAGGCCGCCGCCCGCTGCGGAGGAGGGGGCGGCCTTCTCCCCGGCCTCTCCTCCCCTCCCGCGCCTCGGGGGGCTGCGGTGGGCGGCCGTGCCTGTGCCGGTGCCGGTGCCGGTGCCGGCTCCCCTCCGCCCTCGCCCTCCGGTGCCTCCCCTCCCACCCCGTGCTGCTGCTGCTGCTGCTGCTGCTGCTGCTGCAGCGCCTCCCGCCGCCGCCTGCGGGAGGCCAGAGCGGCCCGGGCCTGGGCGTTCTCGGACATCCTCCCGCCGCCGCCTCCGCCGTCGCTCGTTGACATGGCTGCCTGGTGGGGGTTCCGGTCAGGCGGTAGATTCACAATGATGCTGGCCGATCTTGGTCCGGCGTCGATGCAATGTGTTACATGTCTACGTGATGGAGCTACGTAGATCCAGTGGATGTCGAACTTCTACTAGAGTAGCTAGCTACTCTCCTAGTATGGATACTACTCTAGAGTAGTTGTATTTCGACTCGTAGCCGGTACTTGAGGGCGGGTGAATTTAAATTCGGCTGGCCGGCTCTACAGTATATTTTCCGAATCCCATTTTCACATCCTCCGGACCGACTTTGAATGTAAATGCATACTAGACTAGCTAGTACGACTCTTACTATGCATATGCTACTAGCTAGTACATCCGTATAGTACTAACTCCATACTCTGATTACGCTACTACTACTAGTCTACGAGTCGTAGTAGCTAGTAGTATGCATATTCTCGAATAGCTATGCTAGAGTACTAGCTAGCTACTCTAGTAGCACTACTACTCTAGTACTACTAGCTAGAAGTATGCATACCACGAGTCGTGGCTAGATATCATTGTAGATCAACTATAGACTATGGACCACTGACCATGGATGGATCAATATGCAGGTACGAAGGCTACCTTCCATGCACCAGCTTCACGATGCCCTGCACCGCCCGGTCGATGCCCTCGTCGTCCACGTCCATATGGGTGACC
>Ga0099799_10187_pt1 | contig 19017 bp, 18 predicted proteins | sample Uncmet6_SortLC_1_FD_89033 | JGI IMG/M metagenome (GOLD analysis project Ga0099799, IMG submission 89033) | Marine eukaryotic communities from CALCOFI LINE 67, Pacific Ocean - CN11_C50_N6_SortLC_1 | ecosystem: Environmental > Aquatic > Marine > Oceanic | place: Pacific Ocean: Monterey Bay...
ACCTTGGGTGGTCATATGGAGCATATAAAACCCGTCGATGAAGTAACTGCAGGTGAGCCAAGAACTGTTCAACAAGACGCCCATGCCCACGACCCAATGGCGCATGCTAATTTTCGTTGGGCCAAAGATAACAAGGTCTGATGAACCCCACGGCGGCCATATTACCCTGTGGGACAAGGCTGCATTTACAGCATGGCCCGATTGATTTAATTATCAGCGCCGATGGCCAACGTGAACGTGCCTTTGAAGTAGCAGACGCCCGTTTCCGAACGGTTTTGACTGAGTTGGTCGCAGAACTGGACGCGCTGAAGCAGCCGATAACTCCAGCTGCTGAATGCCCAAATGGTGCCGTGGCTCAGCGGATGCATGCCGCTGCGATGACATATGTTGGTTATGGTTTTCTTACGCGCATGGCGGCTGTCGCAGGGTCTGTGGCTGATACGGTTTTAAATGCTATGACCGATGGTGCCGATGTGCGTCGGGCCTACGTGAATAACGGTGGCGACATCGCGCTACATTTGCAAGAAGGCGAAAGCTATTCCTCAGCAATGGTAGGACATGATGGTCGTGAGTTAGGCCAAATCATCATTCAATCTGGACATAATGTTGGCGGTATCGCAACAAGCGGGAGGCATGGACGCAGCCTTAGTTGCGGTATCGCGGACAGCGTCACAGTGTTGTCGTCATGTGCCGCTAAAGCTGATGTGGCCGCGACCTTAATCGCCAATGCCGTCAACCTAGTGAGCCACCCCTCCATCACAAGACTCCCCGCAAACGAGGTGTTTGATGATAGCGATTTGGGCAAACGTCCCGTCGTTGTTGGGTGTGGCCCACTCACCCAGCCAGACCGAAACACTGCCTTGCGTGCTGGCCATGATTGCGCTTTAACGATGATAAACCAAAACACCATCCATGCAGCGGCTTTGTTCCTGCAAAATGATGCCTTAGCAACAGGGTCAAATATGCTCATCTCCTATTCGAGGGCCAAAGAACATGCCTGAAGTCATCCTAAGAAAAACTGCCTTTTCTATTGAAGAAACCTTCCATGAAGGTGGGCCCGTCTCAACCAATCCGCCGCGCCGTGCCGCTGCGATTGCTATCATCCAAAACCCTTTTGCGGGGAGGTATGAAGCTGATATTCAATGGTTTATGCAAGATTTGAAGCCTCTTGGTCTTCGCCTTGCGACGCGCCTTGTTGAAATGCTGGGCGGTGCAGATCAGATCGAAGGCTACGGCAAAGGATCGCTTGTTGGCGAAGCCGGTGAATTGGAACATGGCGCCCTTTGGCATGCTCCAGGTGGCTATGCGATGCGCGAATTGTTGAACGATTCAAGCGCGATTGTTCCATCATCAAAAAAAGTTGGTGGTGTTGGATCGCGACTTGATGTGCCTATTACCCACATCAACGCATCTTATGTACGTAGCCATTTTGACTCGATGGAAGTTGGGCTTAATGATGCTCCAAAGGCCAATGAAATAGCTTTGATACTGGTAATGAGCACGGGTGCACGAGTGCACAACCGAGCTGGCGGCTTGGCAGCTCAAGATATCATTGGGAAGGATGGCCTGAAATGAGCCTGAAAATCAGAAAAATTGCCGTAAATGTGGAGGAAACCCACCGTGAAATTGGACGAAAGATTTCACCGGCCACACGCAAGGCCGTTGCTGTTGCGGTGGTCGAAAACCCGTTTGCTGGGCGCTATGAAGAAGACCTGACAGTTCTAATGAATATTGGCGCCGAACTTGGGAAGCTTTTGGGGCGCAAATGCGTTGAGGCGTTGGGCATAACCCCAGCAGAGGCGGAAAGTTACGGTAAATCTGCGATGGTTGGTGAAAACGGTGAACTAGAACATGCTGCTGCCATTTTGCATCCTAAACTGGGCGCGCCATTGCGTGTTGAAGTTGAGAAAGGTGCTGCCCTTGTTGCGTCATCAAAAAAGATGGGAAGCCCTGGTCAGGTTCTGGATGTGCCTTTGGGCCACAAAGATGCGGCTTATGTGCGGAGCCATTTTGATGGGATTGAGGTGCGTTTGAATGACGCGCCGCGGGCCAATGAAATTATGGTCGCCGTTGCGGTGACGGACAGTGGGCGACCGTTACCACGTGTGGGCGGTTTGACCCATGCGGATGCGATTGGAAAAGACGGTCTAAAGTGAAGTAAGTCACCATTGCTCATTTGCCATTTCACAGTTAAAAATATACAATGACAAACGGCGTTGAAAACAAAATTGGAAAACAAAATTATAGCTTGGACGAACAAGTCGGATACTTGCTGCGTTTAGCAAGTCAACGCCATTCTGGGATTTTTCTCCAACAAATATCCGAAAATTTGACGCCAACCCAGTTTTCCACGCTTATCCGTATTTCTGAAGGTGGTGAACTTTCGCAGAACCATTTGGGTCGATTAGCATCGATGGACGTAGCGACGGTTAAAGGTGTTGTTGATCGTCTGAAAGCTAAGGAATTGATACAATCCCGCGCTGATAAAGCTGACAAACGCCGTTCCCTCATTTCACTAAGCGCAAAGGGCCGCGAACTCATTGATGCGTTGAAGGAAGATGGCGCGCGAATTTCTGAAAATACATTGGCACCCCTGCGCAATTCTGAGCGCAAGACTCTTATCAACCTGTTGATGAAGATCTCATAACTTAAATTACTTTTTAGGTGTGGCGCGGATCAATAACAATTTTGATCTTGAGAATGAAATGGGCGTTTTTAGCCCTGGCACATCCGCTAGATTAATTTGAAAGTTGCTATGAAAAATTTGCAGGTCTTTCAAGGCTTCCTTTATCGTGTTGATTGTTCTCCTTGGAACGATGGCTTTTTCTAACGCTTACAAAAAGTCGTTCTTACTCCAACCTTCAATTGTAGTTCCAAGTATGGCTGTCAAAGCCGGACGATTATTAACACGTTCCGGGTTTGTGGTGAATTTAGGATCGGTTCCAAGTGCCCAAGATTGACGACATCACAAAGTGCCCTGAACTGCCGATCGTTCTTAAAAGCAATAATAATATCCCCATTATTAGTGGTAAATACATGATATAAAATTATTTTGATGGGCATTTCCAAGTCGCTCGGGCGTACTACCTACGGTCAAAAATTTCATCGCTTGGTTGGCCAATATGCCGGTCATGCAGTCCAGAAGTGAAATATCAATCTATTGACCTAGCCCGCTACTATCGCGCTTTGCAAGGACCGCTTGGACGCCGATGACACCTTACATACCTGTAAAAATATCGGCAAAGGCAACACCCTTTTTTTGTGGCGCACCATCAGGTTCACCAGTCAAACTCATGATACCTGACATCATTTGGATCAAGAAATCATAGCCAGCACGGCTTGCGTAGGGCCCGTCCTGCCCGAAACCTGTCACCAAACAGTAGATCAGTTTTAAATTTTCAGCCTAAGCTTTTATAATTCAATCTAAATTCATCAATCCTGCCAACTTTGAAGTTGCCAACTAGAATATTGCTGTGAGCAATGGTATTTTTTCAATTTTACCAGATCGGCAGCATCCCCAAAATCGATGGCAATGCTGCTTTTTTGCGGTTAGTACAATGAGAATAGGCGGCTGATTGATCGTCGTCACTGTCGATATAGGGAGGACCACACGTGCGGGTGTCGTCACCTTGCGGATTCCACTTTGATGACTTTGGTCCCCAAATTAGCCGAGGTTTGGTCAATCCAAGGTCTTGGTAGAATGTGCGCGAGTTCAACAACTTTTAGGCCTGCAAGCGGTGCGTTCATTTGATGTGTTCTGGAAGATGATCCGCTGGTGGCGTATTGCGAGATCGACCTGAAGTGACCTCACCATCAATAACGGTCATGCCGACACCAGGTAGGTTGCCCAACTGAACTGATTCAAGCATCGTTTTACCGGGTGCGTGCTGTGCCTTATCCAGAAGGACGAAGTCAGCCGCATATCCCGCCTCGATGAGGCCCGTATTCAGATTACGCTGCCGCGACGTGTTGCCGTGGCCAAAACAAAATGCCTTTTCCGCTGGAACGTTGCCAAAGGCAGACAACATGGCAACCATGCGCATGATGCCAAGTGGTTGCACACCTGAACCGGCAGGGCCGTCTGTACCAAGGATCACTTGATCAAGCTTACCCAATTCACGGGCCGTGTTAAGGGCTAAAACCGCAGAGCGTTCGTTCCCGTTGTGAACAATTTCAAACGCGGATGAGCAGCTTTCACACAGGCAAATGATCTGATCATCGGGCAGCGCAGAGTGCCCACCATTGATGTGGCCAATAACATCTGTTCCTGTCTCAATCACCATATCGGCGTCGATCAAACCCGATCCGGGGATAGAAGGACCGCCAGTGTGAATTGTGCTTTGGATGCCATATTTACGGGCCCAGCCAACCATTTGTTGTGCGGTCTTGCCGTCTTTGACCGTACCCAGACCAACTTCGCCAAGCAGCGTAACGCCTGCCTCTGCCAAATCTTTGAAATCTTGCTCGACCATGCCGTGCTCAATCACAGGCGCGCCTGCGTGAACTTTCACACCGGAAGGGCGGAAATTTTCGTACCAACGCTGAGCAGCGATTGCCATGGCTTTCAAGCCTACGATGTCTTTTGGGCGACCAGGCATATGGACTTCACCAGCGGAAATCAGCGTCGTAACACCGCCATGCAGTGTTGAATCGATCCAGTTAAGCTGCTGCTGGCGTGGGGTATAATCGCCAATAACGGGGTGAATGTGGCTATCGATTAGGCCGGGCATAACCGTTACCCCATGCGCATCAATGAGCGTTGTCGCGCCTTCGCAGTCCAGATCCTTTTTGGCGCCCCATTCCGTAATTTTACCGTCAATGGCAATAATACAGTTACCATCGAAAATGGGGTCTTCCAACTTTCCCGAAAGGATTTGGCCAATATTTTTGATAACAAGCTTTTTCACAGCAGTCCCCTAAATCCATGTCAGTAATTTCATTAGCATACGAATATTATATTGACTGCACGTCAAGTCCCTAATATTCGCCACTGGCAACAAATTCTGTAAACTTGACAGATGACATATATTCAATTATTCGTTCGTATACTAATGATAATAGGTGGCGAATGACTTATGCAGTGATGGATGAGTGCATCAAGTACAAATATAAAGATTGCATCGAAGGTTGTCTCGTGGGTTGTTTTTACCAGGATGAAAAGATGATCGTCATCAAAACGGAAGAATGCATAGGTTGCGCTGTTTGCGAAACTGAATATCCAGTTGATGTGATCAAGCCTGATACTATTCCAGACGCCGCCAAGTGGATTGCGTTCAACCATAAATATATAGGATTTTGGCCAAATATCTCTGAAAGGGATGATTTGACTGCTGACGCTGATGACCGGGCTGATGTGCCTGACAAAATGGCGCATCTTTCGAAAAATTTAGTACAGCAATAAAATCCAACTCCAAAATTTAAACGAGGTCAGTGATGTCATCAGCGATTTTAGAAGAAAAACCGGAATTCACAATTCCGACAGGCGTATTTGCTGAGACAGTCACGTCGGTCCATCATTACACTGACCGCTTATTCGAGTTTCGCATAACACGTCCTGCCTCATTGCGATTTCGTTCTGGAGAATTCATGATGATTGGTCTGCCAAATGCTGAAAAACCAGTTTTTCGGGCCTACTCGGTTGCCTCCCCAAGTTGGGATGAAGAGTTAGAGTTCTATTCGATCAAGGTTCCCAATGGCCCGCTGACCGAGCACCTACAGAAGATCAAAGAAGGCGATACAGTTCTTCTGCGCAAAAAGCCAACTGGAACATTGGTAAACGACGCACTGTTGCCCGGTAAGCGGCTTTGGATGTTATCCACTGGTACTGGCATTGCGCCATTTGCGAGCCTTATTCGAGACCCAGAGACCTATGAAAAATTTGATGAAGTCATTCTTACCCATACCTGCCGTGAAGTTGCTGAATTGGCGTATGGTCAAAAATTGGTCGCGGCCGTCAAGGATGACCCATTGGTTGGCGAGTTTGCGCAGGGCTTGAAGCTTTATTGCACGACTACCCGCGAGGACTATCCGTTCAGAGGTCGGATTACTGATTTGATGGCCTCTGGTAAGATTTTTGATGATCTCGGAGTGCCCCCTATTTCATCTGAAACAGATCGTGGAATGATCTGTGGGTCTATGGAGATGCTGCGCGACACGAAAGCTGCGTTGGAAGGCTTTGGGCTGGTTGAAGGGTCGAACAGCCGTCCAAACACATTCGTCGTTGAACGCGCATTCGTTGATTAGGAAGACCCACCGTGCCAAAAGATATCAGCCCCAAAGCCACCTCGGGCTTTTGAACTTCAATTGGGAGGACTCATTTCTGCTAGAGACGCTGCTGAGCGAAGATGAGCGCATGATCCATGACAGGGAAGATTGCCTTGCGGACGGTCATAGCTACTGTGCGGCCCATTTGTTCAGCATCGTGGACAGGTCTGCGGTGCGCGCCTTGATGAGAGCCCTGCTGCCGGCGGCCTCTACGTTGAGCCTCAGGAGGTTCTCGGTGTTGGCGGCGCGTAGGTTAAACCGCCAGTCGCCGAAGTCGCACGACAACCCATCGGTGCGGTCCACGGAGACAGCGTCTGGCTCAAAGTGGCTGCGTACGGCCGTGATCACGGCGCCCTTGTCCGCCACCCAGAAATTTATCTCTCCGCTTGAGGGAAATTCGGTACGCATCTTGGCGACTGCCTCCGCCAGGGTCTGGCCCGACTGGTGGAGCTGCTGGGCGATGAGCATCCAAGGCAGCATGCCGCTGTCGCAGTGGAAGAAGTCTCGGAAGTAGTGATGGCCTGACATCTCTCCGCCGTAGGGGCCTGATGCTGCACGCAGCGCGTCCTTGACGTAGGCGTGGCCAGTCTGGCTCAGGGCGGGCACGCCGCCAGCGTCTCTGACCGCGGACCTAATGGCGCCGGTGACCCGTGGGTCGTGGACGATTGACTGGCCGGGGTTTTGTACGAGGGACGCCCGGGCGAGCAGCGCCACGACGTATTCGCCCTCGACGAATGTCCCCGCAGCGTCGAAAAGGAAGCAGCGGTCGAAGTCGCCGTCGAATGCCACGCCGAAGTCAGCGCCAGCCTCGACCACTGCGCGCGCAGTCGCGGTGCGCATTTCTGGGAGGAGGGGATTTGGCACGCCGTCTGGGAAGCTGGGGTCTGGAGCTCCGCGTGCGATTACTGCATCAATCTCAACCCCGCGGCGGTTCAACTCCGCCAGGACGGCCTTTAGTGTTGGCCCGGCCGCGCCGCTACCGCAGTCGAATAGGATGCGGTGTGTGCCCATCTCGGTGGGCATCGTGAGTCCCGCGAGGTATGCCGCGTAGGCCTCGCGCTGGGCTTCGTCTGTGAATTCACGTGCGCCGACAGCTTCCGGCCTGGCGAATTCGCCCGAGGCTGTGAGCTTGCGTATGGCTTTAAATTCGGCACCCGTGAGTGGACGCGCCCTGGGGCCGATGAGTTTGAGCCCGTTGTAGTCGAGGGGGTTGTGGGAGGCGGTCACCATGAGCCCGAGGCCCAAGTCTCGCGATCCGGTCGCGTAGTAAACTTCCTCCGTGCCGCAGAGGCCAAGGGCGAGCGACTGACAGCCGGCCTCAATTAGGCCCCGAAGCGCTGCCACTGCAAAGTTTTCCGAAGTTGCGCGCGCGTCGAAGCCCACGCAGGCGGTTTGGGCGCCAAGCACTTCAGCGGCCGCGCGCGCGGCGCGGTAGTAGAGGCCGGCAGTTACATTTCCTCCAATGGCGCCGCGCACGTCGTAGGCCCCGAAAGCGGACACGTCGAGCGCCGGGAATGCGCTCACTGGAGTTGCACTGCCTGGACTCTTCATGCCTACAAGCATACTGGAGTTTCTGCTTCATTCATAACTATAATTGGCCACGTATACTTGTTCAACGCGCGCTACGCGCGATAGGATCTACCACGATTTCTCTGTAACGCTACTTATTGTTGTTTTGTAAGTGCTTGTCCAAGGTTTCTTTCCTTATGCACTTTTGCGGATACGTGCGAGATCGCGGGCTGAGCGCCCCCGCAACCAAGTTTGTGGACAGTATTGCAAATGGCGATCCTCTGAGTGGATTTTTGCGTTTTTTCTGGATGATTAAGGCTTATGATTGTTCATCCAATCGAGACTGTTCTCGGTTGCCCCATCGGGGTGGTATTCGGCGCCTAAGGGACGGGTCCAACCGAGAGAATCTAGGGTGGCGAAAACTTGTGTATAGTCCAATGTACCTTGATCGGGGCTTTTGCGGTTGGGGATGGATGCAAATTGAATGTGACCGATGAGGGGAAGCCGCGCCTGCAATTGGGTGATGACATCGCCCTCGGTACGCCCGACATGATAGCAATCAAACATCAATTTGAGATTTGGTTGATTGACCGATGTGATAATTTCCTCGGCCTGAGCTAAGCTGTTGAGGAAATACCCTGGCGCATCGTAGCGATTGAGGGGTTCGATCAAAATCGTGATCTCACTTTGTTTGGCCTGGTGGCATGCATGAGTGAGCGCCGCGTAAAAGCTTGCCTGCGCTGCAGGTCCTGAGGCTATGCCGGCCATCACATGCAGGCTGTGCGCCCCAATGTCGTCGGCAAAACTCAAAGATTGGTCAATAACAGCCCGCGCGAGGGCTTCTTGTCCCGGTAGGGCATTGAGGCCAAATAGGCCGATGCCGCCTGAAGATTTAGGCGTGTTGAGCCCCAACATTGCAAGCTCTGTCTCCTTCAAAGTGGCAGTGACCTCTGCCGTTGGTGTGTCATAAGGCCAATGACACTCCACGGCCTCAAACCCTGCGGCTTTGGCAGCGCGAATAGCGGCGGGCAAAGGCAGATCGGCCCAAAGAAAGCCAAGGTTGGCTGAGAATGTCACCATGCTGATGCTCCGAAGCTGGGATCAGATCCGCTTGGCTCTGATGTGAAGGCGGGTGGCGCGCGCCATGGGTGTTAGATTAGGGCTGCGGGGAGGCTGGTGCAAGCTATCTGGCCAACAGCTAAGTTTTGGACCCACCGTTCACGTAGCGGCTTTTCATTGCCTCTGACACTCCGTAAAAGGGGTGCGATCTTCCTTGTAGTGGTGAATAGACCTCGTGACCCCTGTTTGTGACCTTGAAAGCCCTGTGCCGGTGCCTTGGCGACTTACCGTCAAAACTGAAGCGATGACCGCTGAGATCGCCGCATCCCTGGCGGAGTTGCTAGGGCCGGGAGATGTGGTGCTGTTGCAGGGTGGCTTGGCTGCGGGCAAGACCTTTTTCACGCGCCATCTTGTCCAAGCGCTTGAAACTCAAGATGATATATCTAGCCCCACCTATACGATCGCCAATATCTACCAGACTCAGAGATGTGATGTGTTGCATGTGGATGCCTACCGTTTGTCTGGTGCGCAGGAATTTCACAATCTTGGGCTTGAAGAGAAGATTGAAACCTCCATTTCGGTAATTGAATGGGGCGGGCGGATTGTGGAGGCGTTTGACGCATATCTGCACATCACCTTCACCGCTGTTCCCGAGCAGGATGGCGCGCGAATTTTAGAGGTTGCAGCTTTCGGGCAGCGGGCTCATCGTCTTTTGGCGCAGTTTCAAAAAAGGTGTTTGCGTGAATGGCTATGATGTCGCTTTTGTTGCAAAATTCTGCCGGTCAAATGGCTGTTGGCTTGGGGGAGGGCGACCAGCTGGTCTTCGACAGCTCGCTTGATACTGGTTTGGTGGGCTTGCGCAATGTGCAGGCCCATGTGCAAGCAGGATTGGATCACAGTGGCAAGTCCATGTCCGATGTGGACTGCGTGTTTGTGGATATTGGGCCTGGGGGGCTGGGCGCTACCCGCACCACTGTGGCCTTTGCCAATGCCTTGGCTTTCGCCGCTTCGATCCCGGTAATCGGTCTTCATGCCTTTGAGCTGATTGGCCGCCATGTATCGGCGGGCGGGGTGCGGCCGGTGGTGTGTATTCGTCCAGCTGCACGCCCAAACTACTATGTTGGAAAATTCGAATCGGGTGTGCTGTCATACTTTAAGTTTGCGGATGTTGACGTGGTGAAAGAATTTGTGCGCGCGCATCGAGAGATCGCGGACTTCGCTGGGAAGTTTGCCTTTCCCAATGGCGAAAATACGCCCGATGAGACCTGGCCAGTGTCACACGGAAACTCTGCCTCTATGGACTGTTTTTTAGCCTTGGGATTGGAAAAATATCAAACCTCCACGCACAGTGCGCGCGTTTTCCCAATCTCTGAAAATTTAAGAATGACGGCACAATGACCGGGGCACATTTGACCAACAATCTGGCGGATCTGCCCTGCATAGTGGATGCGTTGCGTGCCGGCGGTGTGGTGCTTTTGCCAACCGATACGGTCTTAGGGCTTGCGGCTCTCCCGAATATGCAGGCCGGTGTGGATCGCCTATATGCTTTAAAAGATCGGCCTCGGGCCAAGGCCCTGCCGATCATGGTAGCCACTTCAGAGCAGCTTGCTGATCTTGGGATTATTCTCACGCCAGCCATCGAGCAGGTACTGGCCAGTCCTTTTGTGCCGGGTGCTCTGACGATTGTGGCAGAGATTGATCCACAAATTTGCCCAGATTGGCTGGCAGGTCGCCGTGAAATCGCCTTTCGCATTCCTGATGCGCCGCTCTTGCTGGAAATTTTGCGCCAAGTTGGCGCGCTGTTGGTGACCAGTGCTAATCGTGCCGGCCATCCGACACCGGCGAATGCAACTGCTGTGCTCGAGCAATTGATGGCCGCGCCGGATTTGGTGGTGGAGGGGCCGGCCGGGGCGGATGTGGCTTCAACCTTGATCAATTGCACTCAATCTCCCGCTGTGATTGAGCGCTTGGGCGCGATATCGCACGCGCAATTGGCTGAATATTTGGAGGTGCGGCATGGGTGATTTGGTGCTTGGGGTTGAAACCTCTTGTGATGACACTTCTGTGGCTTTGGTCGATCAAAATGGTCAGATTGCTGCGATTGAAACAGTTTCGCAATATGAGGTCCATTCAGATTTTGGTGGCGTTTATCCCGAATTGGCCAGCCGCGCTCACCTTGAAGCCATTTTACCTACTATTGAAACTGTCATGGCACATGCTGGCGCGGGTCGTCTGGATCTTCGTGCCATTGGTGTTACGCGTGGGCCAGGGCTCATGGGATCGCTTTTGGTGGGCCTATCGACGGCACAGGCTTTGAGCATGGCTTGGGATCTGCCCTGCTATGGAATTAACCATCTACGGGGGCATATCCGCAGTGTGGATTTAGAAGAAAAGCGCCTCACCTATCCGGCACTTGTCATGTTGGTGTCGGGCGGACACACGCTTTTGGCCTATCTTGAGGACCAACACTCCTATGAGCTGTTGGGAACCACGCGGGATGACTCGGTGGGGGAATGCTATGATAAGGTGGCTCGCACACTTGGGCTGGGAATGCCCGGTGGCCCGGCGATTGACCGTATGGCAGCCTCTGGTATCGCCCGCATAAAATTTCCACGGCCAATGATACAATCGGGCTATGAATTTTCGTTCTCCGGGTTGAAATCCAGCGTAGCGCGTCATGTAGAAACCCATCCAAACTTTGTGATCGATGATGTCGCAGCATCCTTTGTGGATGCCTGCTTGGACGTATTGGGAGCCAAGCTGCGCCGTGCCATCGTGCAAAAGGCACCGGCCTCTCTGGCCGTGGTTGGTGGCGTGGCCGCAAGCCGTCAGCTCCGCGCGCGTATGCAGCAGATCAGCGAGGAGACGGGGGTCTCTCTTTGCTTGCCGCCGCAAAAATGGTCGACAGATAATGCCGCAATGATCGCACTTGCAACATGGGATTACATTGCCCACAGGGCCCCACAAAATTTAGAACCAAAACCCAACCTACGGTTGGTTGACGTTTGACCTTTGTGCTAGCAGCGACAAGACCCATGATCCGATTTAGCGGATCGGATCAAAGTCGAATTTTGGTAGCCCATTCGCGCGGGATAACAGCCGTCTTAGAGCTGGCGTAAAATATCCTGCGCAATGGAAAACCCACTGGTAAAGGCAGCCTCTGCACGGCCTTTTATGAGCCAATCTCCGCAAGCACCACTTCTAGAAGCATGATCTATGAAATAGGTTTCACCAGTACGTTTCGGGCAATTTGCGTAGCGCCATTGATGAATTGTCTTATGATCTGCATGGCTGACGTCCTGGCCGATCACCAAACTCGTTTGATTTAGAAGGTGTTGCAAGGCCTCATTGCGATCTAAATTTTCATTTTTTGTTGCCCAGGAATTACTCGAGTGAACCAGCAGGGAGGTCGCAGCCTTGCGGTCCGGTTTTGAAGAGTTCACGGAGATCCAGCTGATATCTTCACCGCGCACTAAGGCGGCTTGGTAATCAAGTGCGAAACCTACCTCAAACCCTAGCATTAGAGTGAAGCACCCTGCCATTTGGGCAGTTTTAATTTTAGCATGAAATGATGCTTCTTCGGACCATAAAAGTTCCGCTTGTTGCGCGGGAATGGCCGAAATCACCCAATCAAATTGCCCCAAATCTTGACCGGATTCACCTTTTAGTAGCCAGCCTGCTGGGGTTTTGCGGACCGCAGTCACTGGCGTCCCCAATACGAGATGCAGGTCTTGACTGAGGAATTTCCCAATCGCATTCATACTTGGCGACCCGACATAATGACGACTTTGCGCATCCCATTGACGCGATTTTGTTATTTGGCGATTTTCAATTTCGACAAAGGTAGCCTTCCAGCATTTTATCACGCCGCGGCGCAGCATGGGCGCTAAAAACTCTTTAAATTCTCTGGATTTTGCACTGAAAAATTGGCAGCCATGGTCAAAGTTATAGGGATCGGCACGCCGCGTCGCCAGGCGGCCGCTTGGTCCCTTGGCCTTGTCGAATACGGTCACCTTGGCATGTTCGTTCAAGATATTTGCGGCTGAAAGACCGGATAGGCCAGCGCCAATGATCGCGATGTTTAACATGAAAATTTCAAAACCTTTTAATCGCCGCAGAGCGCCATTTTGCAGTCATCCTTCGCATATAACTTTAAATATAGTGATAAGGTATTTTATCAATATCAGTGGAATAATCCGGTCCTTAAAGAATGCTTGAAATGAGTTTGATGGTGCGAATTAAAACTAAGTTATTGGACGCGCTTTAGTCTCCAAACAAAGATAATTGGTCATTATTTTTAGGTTTTGATCTACTTACTCTGTTCGCTTGGACCTTGCGGCTTCCCAATTTTTGGAAAATGGCATGTGCCGCATCTCGAAATTCTGGACCTTGTTTGACTTCAAAAACCCTTTGCTTAGCCGCGCGTGTCGCGGTGGTGTGATCCACTATTGGGGCAGGGTAGTCCTGCTCGAGCACAAAGCTGCTCGACGAAATAAGGTTTGGTGTAAAAGTCCAAGGCTCATGAATAAAATCTTCTGGAACGGTCGTTAGCTCAGGGACCCATTTACGAATAAAGATGCCCTTAGGGTCATGCTCCTTGGATTGCTTGATCGGGTTATAAATGCGAATGGCATTGATCCCGGTAACTCCGGATTGCATTTGCATTTGGCTGTGGTGAATGCCGGGTTCATAGTCTGTAAATAGGCGCGCCATATGAGGCCCTGTTGCGCGCCAATCGAGCCAAAGTTGATAGCTGGCGAAACTTACGAGCATTGCACGCATACGAAATGTGATCCAACCCTCCGCTGCGAGGTTGCGCATACAGGCATCTATAAAGGGATATCCTGTGGTGCCATTTGCCCAGGCTTGGAAGTGCGCAGGATTATGCGCGGCCTCGCGCAGGTTCTCAAATGCGGGATGCATGCAATGCGTCTCAATTTCTGGCTGGTCTTCGATCTTTTGAATGAAGTGACAGCGCCAGGCTAAGCGCGATTCAAATGCCCGCAAATTCCGTCCAAAACTCTTGATTTCTTCTGCTGATAACTGTGCGCGCCGCTTGGCAATCGACTGGCTAACTTCTCGTGCAGACAGAGTTCCAAATGTGAGGTGACTTGACAGGCGGGAACAATAGAATTCGGACTGATTTGGTGCAGAAATATGTGATAGGTAACCGCGAGAGCGGTCATAAAGAAAGCTCCCAAGCTCCTTTACAGCTTGAATGCGTCCACCTTTTTGAACACGGCCAATTGGCAATTTTCCAAACATTGGATCGCATTTGCTCGGCAGCGGATCTGACTGACAGTGCTCAATAGCTTTCAGGGAAATTGGTCTTGGGTGAATGGATTCAACCATGCGGTTATTTCGGATTTTTGACCAGCTGTCGCGACTGCGTAATTTGCGTACGACACCATTTGTAGGGGTGGTTTGTAGGTCAATACCGAGGTCGCTACACAGATTTTGTACTTTAATATCTCGCTGATACGACCAGAGGTTGCCAGTTTCTTCGTGAGTGTACATCGTGCCAATGTCATAGTCTGAATGCAGCTGTGCAAAGATGTCCGCTGCACCACCAATTTTTATGATCAACTCCTGTCCCAAGTCTTGCAAAGCGATGTTTAAATCGAACAAACAGTCATGAATAAAATGCCAATGGCGCCTCGATGCATCCGGTTGGAGCCAATGATCAGGTTCCACAATATATAACGGAATAACCGGCTCCTCTTGGCGTGAAGCGGCCAGAAGTGGAGCGTGATCCGTTATCCTTAAATCGCGCTTGAACCAAACTATGTTGTGTTTTTGTGACATTTTATACTTTTGGTTGATACGGAGTTTGGGTCATCCGGTTGGCAAAGGTAGCGCCCAGAGGTTGAGGGGGCATTTTTTATTATTAGGCGCCTCATATTGAGCTTTTCATTGACGATATCCAATATGTTTGCGTGGGAATTCATGTCGAGCGCGACGATATCCCAATAGCAGTTAATGCATAGGTCTTGGTCACCGCGGCGAAGCTTTAAGCGTGTTGTGACAATCGGTTCATGGCTATAGTCAGGGTGTGGATTTTGTGTGCGATCACAAAGGGCGCATGAAGCATCGGCATTATTGTAAGTAAAAGTTGGATTGATCATAAACACAAATTCCCCCTGCAAGGGATCCCATATTGAAGCTTTAGGCAGACGGGGGATTAAACTGCCAAACTCCTCGCCATGGTCTTGGCATATTAAAACACCATCTCCCTTACATTCGGTATAAGTAGTGTGGTCGTGAAATATGACCACATGAAAATTTAAGTGACCCAATAGCCTTGGGACAGCGTTTTTAAATATAGCAATTTTCGTCCCCGAGTATATGTACAACTCTGCGGCTGGGCTTTCGAGGCCAGCCGTTTTTTGTGGCCGGTATGGATTAGCTTAGCTGCGCCATGGCCTGAGCAAGATCACCGGTTAAATCCTCCACCTTTTCGAGACCAATATTTAGCCTTACAATCCGACCACCAAAATCCTGATTGGGGCGCTGCAAATCTGGATAGACCACCGCAAGGCTGTTTACCCCACCCCAACTCATTCCAATTTTAAAAACCGCAAGCTGATTTATAAAACCCACAACGTGGTCGGCAGAAATGGCATCTTCAAAAATGAAAGAAAAAACGCTCGTTGATCCGCTAAAGTCTCGCGTCCAAACTTCATGCCCTGGGCAGGACGGCAGTGCTGGATGCAACACCTGCGCAACCAAAGGCTGATCAACCAACCATTTTGCAATCTCAAGGGTGTTTCGTTCCAATACGTCCAGCCTAACAGCCAGCGTTTGCAAACCGCGCAAGGCCAAGCTGCAGTCATCGGGCGAGACGGCAAGGCCCAGCTGCTGATAGATCGGTCCAAGCCGGTCATAGGCATGTTTGTCACGCGCAGAAACAGAGCCAAGCAAGAGATCACTGTGACCGCCCACGTATTTTGTTAGCGCCTGCATACTAACATCTACACTATGTGCGAATGCGTCAAACATTACACCAGCCGCATATGTATTATCCAAGGCCACGGCAACGCCACGGGCATGGGCGGCTTGAACGATAGCGGGCACATCTTGCACCTCCATTGTGACAGAGCCGGGGCTTTCGCACCAAATGAGGCTGGTATTTTTGCGTATCAGCCCATCAATTCCAGCGCCGATTAAGGGATCATAAGCTTCGACTTCAATATTCAAACCACGCATCATGCCCTCGGCCATTGCCTTATTCGGCCCATAGGCGGAATGCGGCACCAAAGCATGGCTGCCGGCTTGGCAATAAGAAAAATAGATCAGCGCTATCGCCGCCTGTCCCCCAGGCACAATGAATGTCTCAGATGCCCCTTCGAGCTCAGCAATTCTTGCCGCCAATTCCAAAGTCGTCGGTGTTCCATACAGCCCATAGGAATAGCCATACTCGGCTTGCCGCCAATCATCACTAACAACCGATTGATCGTGAAATAAAACCGTTGAGCCACGATAAACAGGTGTGGAAAGTGAGCGGTAATCTTGCCGCGCCTTCGGAGAAGGGTTCAATAATTTTGTACGCCAGTCCATTTTTATTCCTTACTTTTTGTATTCTGGCAGATTTGGTGAGCCCCATAAAACCCGACCAATCCTTTGCTTTTGAGTGGTAATTTAGGACGCAAACCAATTCAGATTTTTTGATCCGAAAGCTGCATGCGAAACAAACGGCCAAAACCCCCGACGTCATCACGAATCCCAGCCAGTCGCAACAAGTGCCAAGCCAAAGCATGATTGCTGGCTGTCACAGGCTTACCCAATGCCGCTTCCGCTTGACCAACAATGCCGGCTGCACGCAGGCTTGTGCAAGAAATAAAAACAGCATCAACAAGGTCATTTCGGCCAACGGCCAGTGCCGCGTCCAAGATTGCATCGGGCGTGATCCGCCCCACCACCCGATCATCCTGTTGGTAGAAGGAGCCAACTGATTGAATGACAACGCCAGCCTCTTCGAAGCGCGCCTGCATCAATTCTGTGACATCGGGAAGGTAGGGGGTCACAAGACCAAGTCGCTTAATCCCCAATGCTTTGAGTGCAGCTTTTGCGGCCGTCAAGGGGTTGCTGGTTGGTACAGTGGGATGATGGCTCTGAATTAGCTCGGAAACACGCTGCTCTCCAATAATCGTACTGCCCGAGGTACAGCCATACCCAATAGCTTTAAGACCAAGATAACCTGGCAATAGGGCTGCGGACTTTGGAACTTCCAATTCCATTTGCCCCAGCGTATCCGGCGTCACCTCTACTTCGTTGGCGAGGCGCGCATGATAGAGTGCAACCCCTGGAAGATCTGCCATTTGCCGCATTTCCCATTCCATGGTTTGATCAGACTCGAGTACCAACAATCCAATCCGCGCCCGCGCACCAGCGCCAAGGTCTGTCTCAAAATCAAGCTGCGCAATTTCTGGAGTTTTTAATGCGGTATCTGGCAAGCTGTGCTCCTCAAGGTTTATAGTCCGAACCTTGCAATGCCATTGGAAAGAAAAACAATCTTTTTTTTAATGAATGGGGCTTATTTTCAAATAGAAAATGGAGAGTGCATTGTAAGAAAAATCGCCACCAACCTGCATTGCCGAACATACACGAGTTTACTAAAATAGCCCCTTCCAAGTGCTTCTCGGTTTGCTTGCCCTCCTTGTTTGGGGATCACGCGATCCAGCCGCTTGCGCGCCAGCTGTCAAAAATCTCCAGCGCTTTATCGGCAAATTCCGCATCATTTATGTGGCAATCTATCCGGTGTGCGACAACGTTGCTCGGTAGCGTATGTTCCAGTTCCAGCAAAAATGCGTTTAGGCCGGCCTGATTATGCAAATCAGCACCTGCCCGGTCCCATTCTCCGAGACCCTTTTCGGGCAATAGCATGGCCACCGGCCCCGTTGCTTTGGCCAATTGCTTACTGTGTGCACGCGCGACCAACCTACGCTCATCATCATCCAAGACAATCGATGTCAGTAAGCGGTTGTGTTCGTGTGTCATGTGATTTGACCATTTGTCCGGCAAAGGTTTCCAGCCAACGACATCAACAAGGTCATAACACCCCGGGGCCACGATCTGTGGAGTGCCATTTAAGCCTGCATTGGTCAAACGATCCGCCCCCGCCGATATATTGGAACCGTTCACATGGTTGCCCAATTCTTGCGTGCATAGATCGAAAACGCATGCAAACGCTCCCCGTCCAGCAAGACTTTCAAATGCGCGCCCCCCCATGCCCGTTGCGTGGAACACCGCGACCTCAAAACCACGAGCCTCTAGCGCGGGCTTCAGCGGAATGACGTATTTTAACGCAGAAGTGCCCAGCGACATCATCCCGATCAAGGGCTTATCGATGTCCGGCATTTGCACTGCACGAGCAGCCCCCAGAACGGCGCCTGCAGCTTGGCTAAGAGATGATTTGCAAACGGAATTCAAGCCATAAAGCCCCCCGGCCCACAAAATCATTTGTGTGTTGGGGGCCAACCGCTCCGTAGGGATTAGGGGCGAAAACGACACCGTGGACACGATGTATTTCGGCACGCCAAGCGGTACTGCGGAACAGACATCTAAAGCGAGATCCGTGCCCATTGTGCCGCCTAGGATGATCAACCCATCGAACCGACCCTCGGTGACCAATCGCGCCGTCAGCAACGCTGCGCCCCTGGCCATAATCTGCATTGCGTGGTTTTCATTGCCCGAAGCGATGGCTGCTGCGATGGAACTGCCACCTCCCTGCGCAGCATCGTGTTTGGAATAATCTGTGGGCTTTGACGGGTCGCCCAATACAGAGACGTCCATCGTCAAAACTTGACCACCTTGTGCGTGGATCACATCAGCCAGAAACCTTAACTCATCATCTTTGGTATCATAGGTGCCAATCACCAGAATGGTTTTGTCAGTCATTGCGCAGCCCCAATAGTTTGATCTATTCGGTTCTCAGAAGGAATTATTTGTCAATCTATTTTAAGATCATTCGCGGATCACCGGCTCAAATCTTCTCACAACTGGCGATGTCTACCCGATCTTGCCACCGACCAATATCCATGCTGGATTTTTGAAATTTTCGGAAGGCTTAAGGCAGTACACCCAAAGTCAGTGCGCCATACGAAACAGTATTATTAGTGATGGCCAACGGAATCGTTAAAGTGTCCTCAGACCCATCATGGCTCGCAAGGTTTGTTAGAATTGAAT